>Ga0206971_10066_pt1 | contig 35844 bp, 39 predicted proteins | sample Alteio_BWOrgHeat_85_FD_152917 | JGI IMG/M metagenome (GOLD analysis project Ga0206971, IMG submission 152917) | Enriched cells from forest soil in Barre Woods Harvard Forest LTER site, Petersham, Massachusetts, United States -... | ecosystem: Environmental > Terrestrial > Soil > Temperate forest >...
GCGTCATCAGCATTACCATGCCCGCAACGCGCAGTATTCTTTTTAAATTTTTCAATGTAATCAGCATAAATAGTGGATGGCTTGGCGCGGACAAATCGGCCAAAGCCATTTGGACAAAATAATTTGGTTCACCGCCAGGCGGTACAGGAAATTGGGGGGTTAAACTAAAATAGGCGCTGGTTCGATCTTACCATTTTGAGGAATGGTTTTGCGCAGGCCGATCATCATTTTATAAGAGCCGGTTAAATGGGAATCCTGGCAGCGTTTCCACTTGACTTCAAACGTTTTAGTATGGAACAGGCTTAAATGCGCTGTAGTATAGCCTTTAAATTCTGCCTTGTGCTGTTTTGGAAGATAGGGTCTATTGGTTGAGAATTGAATACTATTAACGGCAGGTTTACCGCCGCGAACGATCCAGGTACTTTGCACTGGCGATGCCCCGGCCTGGGCCGATATGCTAAGCCCGGAAAATGCAAAAACGCTTGTCAGTAAAACAAGGGCAATCAGCCATTTGTTAAATGTCTGTTTTAAGCCATGTCTGTCAAGGTTGCACATTGTATTCAGCGAAAGTACGAATCCAATTTTCTTTTTTTTAAGTAGTTCCCAACAAATTGTTTGTTTTTTTCAAATATTCAATTGTTCCCGCGAAATCCGGAGATATTGCTCTTGCTATTTCAAATTGTTGTTTCGCTTTTTTATACTCCCCTAACCTAAAGTAACATTCGCCTATTGAAAATTCAGCGAGCAGGGTATTTGGGTTTACCATCAAAGAACTCCTAAAATCTTCGATCGCATCTTCCCAACGTCCTATATCCATCTTGCAAAATGCCCGATTATCTATTGCCTCAAAAAAAGTTGGTATTAGTTCTATTGCTTTTGAATACGAGTCGATCGCTTCGTTATGTCTTTGCTGGTCTGTCAAATCAAGGCCGGCCTGGTAATATTTATCTGCGTACGCAATTAACTCCTTCGATTCCTGAGTTAATTTTAGATATTCATAATAGCCAGTAAGGTCATCTGCTGTTATTTCGCTATTTGCAAGAAAAACCGGGTTCACAAAACCAGTGGTGGCTATTGGTGCGTGGTAAATTGCTACTTTAAGCTCATTGATTTCCTGCGCTGTGGGCAGTCTAGCGACAGATTCATAACACAATACGTGATAACATTCAAACTCCTTATCAAAAACTAATAGTTTATATACCTGGAATTTATTATCAAAACGGGTATAAAAAATGTCACCTTCACTCAATTCATTCGAACCTCCGCTTGGGGTATTCTTTTTACCGGGAAAAAGATTCTTTAAAATGCCCATGTTTACGGCTAAATTATTCCTAAATATTATTAAACAAATTTAAGTTTTTGCCGCATTATTACCACGTCCGCCAGTAATAACGCCCGCCAATATTTCGTTTCACATCTTAACCTTATCTTTGCCCCATGATCATTAAATCAGCCGAGTTTATTTGCAGCAATACCCAGATATCAAAATTACCGCCGCCGGTAAAGCCGGAATACGCTTTTATAGGCCGGTCGAATGTTGGTAAATCCTCGCTGATCAATATGCTTTTGAGTAAAAAGGGGCTCGCCAAAACCTCGCAGACGCCTGGTAAAACCCAGCTCATTAACCATTTTTTGATCAACGATAGCTGGTACATCGTCGATCTGCCGGGTTATGGTTATGCGCGTATCTCCAAAAGTAAAAAGGAAGACTGGAACAAATTTATCCGTACTTATTTGGATAAACGCGAAAGCCTGCAATGTGTGATGGTATTGATTGACAGCCGGCTGGAGCCGCAAAAGATCGACCTGGAGTTTTGCAACTGGCTGGGCGAAAAAGGCCTGTCCTTTGTACTGGTGTTTACCAAGGCCGACAAGCAATCCGCGCTGAAGACAAGTCAGAATATTGTTAAATTTAACAAAGCCTTAATGCAAACCTTCGAGGAAGCTCCCGGATATTTTATAACTTCGGCCGAAACGCAGGATGGCAGGGACGAAGTGCTCAATTTTATCGAAACCATCAACAAAAATTTTATAATTCCACCATTTAACCACTAAAACTATGAAACGCACAGCACACGCACATTGGAGCGGCACCCTGATGGAAGGAAAGGGAGAAATTACTACCCAAAGTACAACCTTAAACAAAACACAGTATTCATTTAAAACACGCTTTGCCGACGGCGTTGGCACCAACCCGGAAGAATTGATTGGCGCGGCGCATGCCGGATGCTTCACCATGGCCGTTGGCGCAGCTTTAAGCCAGGCGGGCATTACGCCGGGTGACCTGGATACCGATGCAATTGTGGACTTTAACATGCAAACTTTGACGATAGACGGCATTCACCTCGAGCTAAAAGGATCGCCAATTGAGGGAGTAAGCGAAGAAAAATTTAAAGAAATAGCCGAAGGAGCCAAAGCTAACTGCATTATCTCCAGGGCGCTAAGCGTGCCAATTACCCTGGGCGTTACCTACGCATAAAAACCAGGTTTTCTGTAAAAGCAGTACTCACGGTTTTGTGGGGCAGTAGTCCAATGTTGCTAAGTTAACGTGAGTTCGATATAAGAGCCGTAATCGCCTCACCCCAACCCCTCTCCAAAGGAGAGGGGCTAAAAAAGACTGGAACCCTATATATTTTGCATCGAAGTCCTCAACTTCGTCGTTTAGGTGAGGCGAACGAAATGCCAGGGTTGAAAATCTTATATTGAACTCACGTTAAGCTAAGGACGCCCTAAGATTTGGCCCCTTCTAAAGCCCCACCGGTAGGGAGGACTCGAAAAAGTGCACGCGGTTCAAGCTAAAGTCTCCCCTGCCGGGGGAGATTTAGAGGGGGCTAAAAGCGTAAGACCACGATCGGTCCATATCAACATTTGTTTGGAGAGCAGCGTAACAAACTGCTCTCTTTTTTTGTAGTATAGCTATAAACCAAATAATTATGGCAAACCGTTTCGGCAGCCGGATACTATTTATCCTGGTAAGCACCATTATCATCGCCGGGTTCCTGGTATTCCTTTTCTTTTTCATCAAACACCAGTTTTCAGTTTCGCGCATCGAAATTTCCGACACCGGCCTGGTTCAAAAAATAACCAGCATGGGTAAGCTTGAGCTTGTTAAATACGAAATGAAGGATATTATCGAACAAAAAGAGGTTCATCCTATCCTGCCGGATAGCAAGGTATTGCTTTTGGCTGTGGGTGAAGCTACAGCATGTATCGACCTTACTAAAGTCCAAAAATCGGATATTAGGCAGGGCAAGGATTCCGTTACCGTATTTTTGCCCGAGCCTGAGATCTGTTATGCAAAGCTTGATCACGAAAAATCGAAGGTGTATGATATAAAAGGCGTTATGTTTGAAGACGGCGCCAAAGACATGGTGGAAGATGTCTACAAACTCGCTGAAAAGAAAATATTGGACGATGCCAAAGAAATGAATGTTTTAGGTATGGCGCGGCAGAACGCACAACTAATTTTCAAACCCTTATTGGAGGGTATTTCCGGAAAAACCGTAATTTTAAAATTCAGATAGCATAGCCGATTTTTTTTTTAGTTTTACAGCAACTAATTCGCGCCTTTGTGCGTCCTGTCAAAAATCCCCCTGTTAAAATTTGTTAAGGCTTTTGCAATTGGCAATTCATCAACTATATTTATAGGTAATTAGCAAATCTTATTTTTTTATGATCTCAAAATTTACGCGAATTTTTATTTTGCCTGTTGCTTTGCTGTTATCGGTAGGGCAATTATCGGCCCAGCCTCGTCTCCCCGCAGGCTATTTTTGGAAAAAACTCCCAAACGGGCTGGAAGTGGTAGTGATTGAGAACAGTAAAGTTCCCCTGGCTACCATTGAAATAGCTGTAAAGAACGGCGCCTACACGGAAGGCCCGGAATACAGCGGCCTGTCGCACCTGTTCGAACATATGTTTTTTAAGGCAAACAGGGATTATCCCGACCAGGAAAAATTCCTGAAACGCACCCAGGAGCTGGGCGCTATCTGGAACGGTACAACAGATGTGGAGCGGGTGAATTATTTCTTCACATTCGATCGCGACAGCCTGAAAGCCGGTTTGAAATTTATGAATGCCGCAATCCGCTTCCCCATTTACCGCGAGGAAGATATGGCAAAAGAACGCCCTGTTGTTGACGGGGAGTTTCAACGGGCGGAGAGCGATCCGGGTTTCCAATTATGGATGGGCGTACAGCAAAAGCTTTGGGGCGATCTGATCACCCGTAAAGTGGCCATCGGCCTGCACCAGGTAATCAACACGGCCACGCCCGAAAAGATGATGGTTATCAAAAACAAATATTATTTCCCCAATAATAGCCTGGTAACCATTTGCGGTGATGTAAAACACGATGAAGCATTCGCGCTGGCTGAAAGTATTTTTGGCGACTGGGCCAGCAGCGGCTTCGACCCGATCCAGAAATACCCCATCCCGCCATTCAAGCCGCTGGATAAAAGCGAATATTTTGTAAAGGAAACATCCATTGCACAAACGCCCTACATGCAGTTGTCATGGCAGGGGCCGTCTTACTTAACCGATTCGGCATCCGTAGTTACGGCGGATGTTTTCTCAACCATAGTCGGCCTCAATTCCTCAAAGCTGCAGCAGGCTTTGGTGGATAAAGGTTTGGCCAGCTCGGTTTCGCTCGGTTATACCACTTGTAAATATGTCGGTCCGATCGATATTTTCGTGGTGCCCAACCCCAACAAAATGCAGGAGTGTTATGACGAACTCATAAAACAGATCGGCATGTTTGCCAATGACGATTACTTTACCGACGAGCAACTGGCCACTGCGAAAGCTATTTTACTGCGGAACGATACGTTTAACAAAGAAAAACCGTCGACCCTCCCCAGCCAGATGAGCTACCAATGGTGCAGCACTTCGCTGAATTTTTATACCGACCTGGTTGATAACTATCAGAAAGTATCCCGGGCCGATATACAGCGCTACCTTAAAACCTATGTGGTAGGTAAGCCCATGGTTGCCGGTATGGTCATCAAACCCGAATTAAGTAAACAATATAATGTTGCGTCGTTTTTCGCAGCCAAGTAAAATAAATCGTATCAGCATGAAAAAATTTATATTCAGCCTGTTCGTCGCAGCGGCGGTATCAGGCCTAAACCAGGCTCAGGCGCAAAACGCCGCTTATGAAACCAATGTCGACGGCGTAAAAGTAATTGTACAGCCCAGCGGCAACAACATTGTGGAGATACAAACCATTATAAAAGGCGGCGTACAAAACTACCCGGCAGATAAAATGGGGATCGAATCGATGGCCATGACCGCCTTAACCGAGTGCGGCACCCTAAACCACGACAAAAATGCCTTTAAGGACGCATTGGACAAGGTAAGCGCATCAATTTACGGATCAACTAATAAAAACTATTCGGTCATCAGCATGAATTGCATCAAAAGCGATTTTGATACCGTTTGGCCGCTGTATATCGAGGCGTTGACCCAGCCAAAATTTGATGCAAAGGAGTTTGCCCGCATACAGCAGGACGCTATAAATAATTTAAAAGCAAATGAATCGCAGCCCGACCAGGCGATTGACAAATATGCCGACAAGATCGCTTTTGCTGGCCGCAGCTATTCTGAGGACCCGGAGGGCACTGTGGATATCATCCAGAAACTTACCCCCGAAGAAACCAAAGCCTACTATCAAAATATTTTAACCCGCTCGCGCATGGTGATCGTCGTGGTGGCTGATATGGACCGCGCAACGCTTGAGGCTAAGCTGAAAAACGTGCTCGACGGTGTGAAACAAGGCCACCCGTATGAGTTTAAAAAGGAGTTTTTCCGGATTTATAAAAACACCTTTTCATCGGAGCCAAGGGACCTGGCAACCAACTATGTTGAAGGTATAACCAGCGGCCCCGAAGCAGGCTCGCCCGATTTTGATGCTTTCCAGGTGGCTATGCGTATTTTTGCACAGCGCCATTTCCTTGATGTGCGCACCAATAATGGTTTGTCTTATGCGCCGCAGGCCTGGTTTAGCAGCGGCGCTACCTCGGTGGCAAAAGTTGCTGTATCAACCACTCAGCCCGACAAATACATCGCCGTATTTGATAAGTTGGTAGATAAAATAAAAACCGAAGGTTTTAAACCGGACGAGGTGAAAGATATGAAGACGACCTATCTGACCGGGTTTTACTATAAGAACGAAACCAATGCAGCCCAGGCATCTTCGATAGCCGCCAATGAGGTGGTATACGGCGACTGGAAACGCTCCCTGACATTGGTTGACGATGTGAAGAAACTCACCCCCGATGAAGTAAGCGATGCCTTCCGTAAATACATCGGTAATATTGTGTGGGTTTACCAGGGAGATACTAAAAAGGTTAATCCGCTGCTTTATACTAATGGTACATTAAATAAAGGGGATAATCCGGTGAGCAATTAGTTTTTAGTCCAAAAGCCGGGAAAGTCCGAAAGAAAGAAGCTTAGCAAGGCTTCAATCTTTCGGACTTTCTATTTTTGGGGTTTAAACTTCGAATCGTTTCGCCCTTCAATCTTCTGTCTTTTCAATCTTCCGGACTTTCCCGACTTTCCGGACTTTTCCGACTATTTACGCTACCTCCAGGCGGCTTTCGCTGATAAAGCCGGTTGGAACGGTGAATGAAAACGCGGTGCCTTCGCCTTGTTTGCTGCTGACCCATATACGGCCGCTGCAGCGCTCAACAAGGTCCTTGCAAAACAACATGCCCATGCCGGTGCCCGACTCGTTATTGGTGCCGGCCTTGCTGTTCACTTTGCTTTTGAATAGTTTTTTTAGTTGCTCATCACTCATGCCGGTCCCGGTATCTCTTACCGTTATAACGAAGTTATTGGCGTCTTCCCGTTCGGCGGTTATTTCAATGGTATCATCCTCGCGCGAAAATTTGATCGCGTTGGTAATGAGGTTGCGGATAACGATGCGTATCGAGTTGGGGTCGGCAGATGCAACCACATCGTCTGGCACATTGTCAATCAGGTTTATCCCTTTTAACGCAGCCTGCTCCTGGTAATTACCGGCTTCAAAGGCGACAATATCTTTCACATAAAAATTCTTCGCCGAGCTTTCGAAATTCTCCATCTGGCTGTTGATCCAAAATAGCAGTGTATCCAGGAAGTCGGAAGTATATTCTAATTTTTTAAGCACGCCGGGTATCATTTCCAGCATTTGATCGTGCGAAATGGTATCGTCCTGCAGCAGGTCGAACAAGCCTCTTAAAGTGCTTAAGGGCGCGCGCAAGTCGTGTGCCAACACGGAGATCAGCCGGTCTTTCAGTGTATTAAGGTCGTTTAATTTTTGCGCCTGTTCATCGATACTGGTTTTCTGCGCTAAAACCTCGTGGTTTTTCTCCTCCAGCATGGCATTGATCTTTTGCTGCTTGCGTTTCTGCCGGTAATAAACCACTGATACTGCTATCATGCCAATTATGATGATGGAGAAAATGGTATTGATCAACCGTTGCTGGCTCATCCTTTGCTGGTATAGCAGGTCTCTTTCGTGTTGCTGCTGGGCCAGTTGCCTTTTTTTTGCGTCAAAATTGATTTCCAGGTTGTACGAAGTGAGTTTTTGGATGCTTTCGTTGTTGTTAAGGCTGTCCTTCAGCTCAATATATTGCCGGAGTAAGGTATATGCACGGTCGAATTTTCCGAGGCCGGCCAGTGTTTTGTTTAACTGAAGCGCAGCATTTGAACGTACTGAAATGTTGCCAAGCTTTATAGCCAGGCCCTGGCCTTCCATAGCATACTTGTAGGCATTTTTGTAATCTTTTTCCAGGTTATAAACCGTGGCAAAGCCAATCAGCGTTAAGGCCTCATTATAAACTTCTTTATAAGTTCTTGTGATTTTCAGCGCACTATCCAGGTTGCTGGTCGCTTCTTTAAAACGATGCGTATAGCCATAACACACGCCTAAATCGGTATAATCAGACATCAAACCATCCTTGTCATCCTGTTTTTTTGCGATATTGAGCGACTTGTTTAAATACGAAATGGCTTTGTCATATTTGCTTTGTTTAAGCATGATCTCGCCGATGTTTTCATAGATGGTTCCAACTCCGTTAAGGCTTTTAGTACCCTCAAAAAGCTTAAGCGATTTTCTGAAATAGTCCAATGCTTTGGGGTAAAGCTCCATACTTTGCAAAACCACACCAATATCGTTGTAGTCTGCGGCCATAAACAGCTTGTTTTGCAACTTGATCGACAAGTATAAGGCTTTGTAATAATAATCGAGGGCGGTTGACAGCTGTCCTTCGCTATAGTATACGATACCTATGTTTTTATAGCAGTCGGACTCATAGGTCTCATTAGCGTACTTTTTATTGATATCAAGCGCCAGGTTTAAATAATGCAAAGCCGATTTATAACTGGCCAGGTAGTTATACATTCTGCCGTAAAGCATGTAACAATTACTCAAACCGGTGTGGTCGTTTAATTTGCTGTATATAGCAATAGCTTCGTCAAATTCTTGTATCGCCTGGCTAAACCTGCCTTTAAAATAATCGGCGTGCGCAGTTTGAACCAAAGCATCGGCAACGCCGGCTTTGTAATTTATTTTTCGGGAGAGCACCATGCTTTTTTGGGCAAAATAGATCGTGCTGTCGGGATTGGAGTCGAAATAGTTGGCTGCCAGTGTGTTTAGGCGGTTAATGTTTGTGGTATCGGGTGCTTTTTTCAGGGACGATTGAATCAATGTTCTCAAACTGTCAACCCGGCCGCGGTCTACAAACCCAAAGCTGGTAAGCCCCGCGAGTAAAAGGGCAAGCGTTATGGATATTTTAAGTTTCAATATTTTATGCTGCTTGAGTTATAATACAATAGTGCGCTATAGCCACTTGTACGGAAAAAACACCTGTTTTTGTTGCCGCATTTTTAAAAAAATAAAAAAGCCCGTTTCCTGGTTAAGAAAACGGGCTTTTTAAGCAAATTTTGTATTGTTTCTTACTTCAAATTATTTACGAACTTGGTAAGTTTCGATTTGTTGTTCGACGCTTTGTTTTTATGAATAACGTTCTTTTTGGCCAAACGGTCAAGCATAGATATTACTTTAGTCAAAAGCGGCTGCGCATCAGCTTTGCTGGTAGTGCCCCTTAATCTTTTGATTGCATTCCTGGTTGTTTTAGCCTGGTACCTGTTGCGTAAGCGCTTCGCAGCGTTAGAGCGGATCCGTTTTAATGATGATTTATGATTTGCCATTACTTAGCTTCGTTATTCTTTACTCTATTTTTAAGGACTGCAAATATAGGAGGTTTATTTTTAAAATCAAATAGGTTTTTTATTTATGTTGAAAGGTTGTGATGTTGGAAGGTTGCAAAGCTTGTGACAAGTTGCAAAGGTTGTAACAAGTTGTAAAGGTTGTAACAAGTTGTAGTAAGAAATTACTTTGTTAAATTGCATTTAAAAATTAAACCATAATATGGACAGTTTTGAGGAACTGGAGGTTTGGAAAAAATGCAGGAAGCTCAGGATTGAAGTTTTCCATCTTGTAAAAACCTTTCCGGCTGAGGAGAAATTTAGGCTGACGGATCAATTAAAAAGATTGTCGCGATCGATAACGGCTAACATTGCCCAGGGGCACGGCCGATATCATTACCAGGATAATTTAAAGTTCTGTCGTAATGCACGCGGATCATTGAATGAAGTGTTAGACCATTTAATTTGTGCGAACGATGAAATGCTCATCGATGATGACCAATTGATCTCGTTTCGATCAATTTATATTGATTGCTTTAAATTATTGAACGGTTATATCGCCTATCTTGATAAAAAAGCGGTAAAATAACAGCGTGGTAGTTGTAAAGATTGAAGATGTTGTAAGGGTTGTAAATGTTATTTTATCGCAACTTCAATTACTTGTTACAACTCATTACAGCTGGTTACAAGCTCCAAAACTTATTACAACCTTTACAACTTGTTACAACTCATTACAACTTGTTACAACCTTTACAACTAATGGAAAAAACAGCATGAGGAAAATACTACGAATATGTACTGGTGTTACAATTATCCTTTTCTTTTCCTCCTGGGGCTTTTACGCGCATTATCATATCAATAGGTTTGCCGTTTTTACACTCCCCAAAGCTATGTCAGGCTTTTACAAGGCCAATATCGACTATATCACGGCCCACGCCATCTCAGCTGACAAACGCCGCTATGTAGATTCTGCCGAGGCGCCGCGCCATTTCCTTAACGCAGATCATTATGGCAAAAACCCGTTTGCAAAAATTCCGCAGAACTGGTACGATGCTGCACATAAGTATACCGCCGATACATTAAATAAATATGGTACGCTGCCGTGGACAATCGCCTCCAGTTATTATTACCTGGTTAAAGCGTTTAAAGCACATGATACCATTGCCATATTAAATGCATCGGCTAACCTGGGGCATTATGTCGCTGACGCGCATGTGCCATTGCATCTTACCCAAAACCATAACGGTCAGGCCACCGGCCAAACCGGCATACATGCGCTTTGGGAAAGCCGTACACCCGAACTTTTCGGCGATCATTATAACTACTACGCCGGTAAAGCGCGGTATATTGAAGACCCTGTGAAAGAGGCATTCCGGATTTGCAGCGGATCATTTAAAAAAGTTGACTCTGTTCTGAGACTCGAACGGCTGCTTGACAAAACCTTTCCGGCTGATAAAAAATACGAAATGGTAAAGCACGGCAATAAGATGGTAAAGGATTATTCGAAGGAATATTGCAGGGCTTATCAAAAAATACTGCACGGCATGATTGAAAAGCAGATGCGCGCTTCCATCTTGTCGGTGGGCAGCTTTTGGTATTCGGCCTGGGTTGATGCCGGACAACCCGATTTGGGCAAGCTTATTAAACAGCCCTTAACGAGTGAGCAACTAAAAGAGATTGCCAAAGAAGAAAATTTGTACAAAGCCGGAAAAGCAGTAGCTTTAGCTAAATCATATGAGAGTACGAGCAGCCAAACTGACCAAAAAGAAAAAGGTAATTGAATGGCGCAGCCATGAGCCGTCGCGCCTGGAAACGTTTAGCGATGCGGTATTTGCGTTTGCGGTAACGCTGATCATTGTATCACTCGAAGTGCCAAAAAACTTTGCCGACCTGGCTGAAACCCTGAAGGGCACGGGGAGTTTTGCCGTGTGTTTTACTTTGCTTTTCCTGATATGGAATAACCAAAATCTCTTTTTCCGGTATTTTGGATTAAAGGACGCATGGACGGCAACGCTAAATGGCGCTTTGCTTTTTGTGGTTTTAGTTTACGTATATCCGCTTAAATTTTTATTTAATGTTGCTTTTCTGAGTAATCAATATCATGAGAATGGCGCAATTAAGGCGATGATCACCGACCACGATGTTCCAACGCTCTTCCTTATTTATGGTTTGGGCTATATCGCGATCAACCTGTTGTTTTATTTCATGTACCGGTGGGCCATCAGGTGTTCAGCGGAAATTGGCCTTAATGAAATTGAGATTTTTGAATCGAAGACGATCAGGGATATATTTTTGATCTGCTCATTTATCGGTGTCGTTTCCATTTCAATTGCCTATTTGGTGCCGCTAAACCTGGTTGGATTCGCCGGTTTCTTCTATACAACTATCGGCCCTGCTTATGGTCTCTGGTTCGGCTACCGGGGCAGGAAACGTAAAAAAGTGTTTCCAAACACCGAGTTGCATTTTTCTTAATCAATCATACACCCTCTACATGCGGGCCACATCTGCACATCCGCACATCTTTGCATCCGCACATCACTTTCTCTTCGATGCTTTGGCTTTAGGGTTAAAATCAAGCGCCAGCTTTATCCATTTGTCAAAATCCGCCTGCCGTTGAAAAGCTTCGTCGCTCACAAACACAAAATCTTTACTGGGCCGGCTCCTGGCCATAATCATTTGGCGCACACCATTATCATCTAATGCGCCAGCCATGGCATCTGCTCCAATACGGCACAACAATTCATCCCCGCTTACGCAAACACACATTTTTCCGTTTACCATAAAACATACGCCCCGGAACATTTCCTTTTCTTCCACATCGGGTAACTGGGCCAGGGCTTCCCGCACCCGGTCGGCAAGTTTAGTATTGTAGCTCATAGTTTTAGTTTATGGTTCATAGTTCACGGCAGGAAAGCTTGTTGGTTGATAGCCTGCAACATTCTTCCTTTACAACCCATTACAACTTCTTCAGCCTCACGCCAATTTCCCTCCCAATTCCCATAAAACTGCGGTGGTTCAACGGGAATTCCAATATCACATGCGCCAGGCTCAGCATAAAAAGCCATTTAATGCCAATGCGGTAATTATAAAAATACAAAGCTATTGAAGCTGCCCAGATAATGCCAATAATAACTGACCTTTTAACCGTCATTTTGTGCCAGTTAATGACCTGCGTTTTGCTGAACCAGTTAAGATAATGATACGTGTAAGCAAAGGCGATGAGGCGTGTTAAAATAATGCTGAACGGGTTATTAAATATATCGAGATGCGGGTTCCGCAATGTTGTTGAATTGAGCCGGCCAAAGTCGCCATAATTCGTGATCGCCCAACCGGAAACCGTGGCATGCCGGCCCGGAAACAAAACACAAAGCAACACCGGGCAGGCAAGGAAGACGATAAAAGCGAGATAGCCTGAAACATTTTTATCCTTCAGCGCTCCAAATAGCATAAATGCACCTGTAAAAAAATAAACGTGGATGAGCGTGGGTACATACAGCCCAAAAATGGTTTGCAGGATATTGCCGTCAAGCAAGAAATATCCTGCAACAATTACCAGCGCAAAAGCGGGGATGCGATAAATAACGCTTTGGGTAATTAATAAAATAAAGGCTAAGCCAAACAGGTAAAAAACGACATAAGCATAGGGTACCCGCAACAAAAAGGCAATAACAGCAACGGCAATAACAATAAGAACATCATACTTTTTGGGGGTAAAAAATTGCCGCCCGTTAAGCCAGGATATTTCGGTAAGATAATGGCCTGGCCCCAGGATGGCGTAGGACAACAGCACGAGCTCAAACGGTATCAGCACAGCCAGGCACGATGCGGCAAGCATTGCAGCGATGTTGTAATAGTTGATGCGGGAGATGTCGTTCATTGGTTCATTAGTTCATTGGTGTTGTAACGGAATTTTTGTGTCGACTATTCAGTTTCACCAACAAATCATCTTCCGGACTTCCGGACTTTCCGACTTCCGGACTTTTTTTAAAAATAATTAAAATCTTTCCAAACGCCAATCGTCTCTATATTTAAACTCAAATACATTGGTAACAGCTGTAATGCCCGGAGAAAAAAACAACGCCATCATACAAGCCATAGGTGCGTATGGAAAAAGCTTGCTGGGCTTTATCAGGAAAAGGGTAAAGAACGATGCCGATGCTGAAGACATTCTGCAGGATGTGTGGTACCAATTCAGCTCGGTAGTTAATTCCGAACCTATTGAGCAAACCGGGGCCTGGCTTTACAGGGTGGCGCGTAATAAAATACTCGACCAGCATAAAAAGCATACCGAAACCCTTTTGGACGATATGCTGCCAGCTACAGAGGATGAAGACGACGCGATTGACTTTCAAGCCATCCTGATGACGGAAGCCACAACGCCCGAAACTGAATACGTGCGAAACCTTTTTTGGGAACAACTATTTTTTGCGCTGGACGAGTTGCCGCAGGAACAACGGCAGGTTTTCATCTGGCACGAACTGGAAGACGTTTCCTTTAAAGAGATTGCCGAACGGACCGGCGAAAAAATGCAAACCCTCGTGTCGCGTAAACGATATGCGGTATTGCACCTCCGCGAAAGGCTGCGCCAATTGTATGAGGAGATAACAGAATTTTGAAAATTTAAAGAACAAGACAATGAGACCATATTTTAATAGAAAAAAATTATTTTTTATCCCGCTGGGCATAGTGGCATTTGCCGCACTCGCCGGCCTGGTGGTAATGAGTTTGTGGAATGCGCTCATCCCGGTGATCTTTCACCTCGGCGCCATCACCTTCTGGCAAGCCCTGGGCATCTTTGTACTTTGCAAAATCCTTTTTGGTTTTGGCAAGGGCGGCCCGGGAGGCTGGCGCGGGCGAGGCCCATGGGGTCATCGCATGGAAGATCGTTTTAAAAACATGAGCCCCGAAGAGCGCGAGCAATTTAAAGCTAAATGGGACCAACGCTGCGGCCACGGCCGGTGGGGACATCGCCACGACTATCAATCATTTGGTGATACCTGGGATAAAAAAGCCCCTGAGGCCGAAAAAGCAGTTGAGTAAGTTGGTGAGTTGTGAACGGTGAGTAGTAAATGACGAATATATTGTCTCACTACTCACCACTCACAATACCAATGACTATTGACTAATGACCAATGACTACCAACAAAATGGAAATACTCATCTTCACCACAAGCGTTGCAAAACCTGAACAGGTTACCGAAGTAAGACCGTTATTGACTTCGGTGCCGGCAATTACCGGCTGGAATTTTGACCTGGAGGATTGTGATAATATATTAAGGATAGAGGCTGACGATATTTCGCCCCGCTATATCGAATCGCTTCTTCAAACCGCCGGCTTTGATTGCCGCGAACTGGAATATTAAATGAAAGCATCTACCGAACGAATGATCATCCGCTGGATGCATATCCTGTTAAGCATCCCCGTTATCGGCTATATTTATGGCCCGGTTGCTCATTTGCATTATGCAGCTAATGCGGTAAGGTGGGTCTTCTTCCCAATTATAGTACTCACAGGCTTTTGGTTGTGGAAAGGGCACTGGCTTAAGCGGCTTTGGAGACAAAAATTTTCACAGAAAACTCCGGCAAATATCCTGTCCTGACCCGTCGGTAAATAATTAAAATTTATTTTTTGCAGATTGTTTACTGCAAACTTGTTTCATTTGTGATATAGTTGTAAGATTTGCAGAAGTGGTAACGGTTATAATGGCCAATTTTGCTAACTTTTACAACTACTGTAATTTTACAACTGAAGGAAATGAGATATTGCCTTACCCTTGATTTAAAAGACGATCCGGCCCTAATAGCGGAGTATGAAGCCTATCATACCGCTATCTGGCCCGAAATACATAAAAGTATTACCGAGGCTGGAATCACCAATATGGAGATATATCGCCATGACACGCGTTTATTTATGATTATGGAGACCGACGAAACGTTTAGCTTTGACCGGAAAGGCGCAATGGACGCGGCCAACCCAAAAGTGCAGGAATGGGAAGACCTGATGTGGAACTACCAGCAGCCGCTGAAGAATGCAGCGAAAGGAGAGAAGTGGGTATTAATGAATAAGATATTTCAGTTATAGCTGTTGAAAGAGCCGGCACGCAAGAACCAGGAATCGGGATGTAAGATAAAGCTGCGGCATTTGCCGGATAATTGTTTATCGTAACTTTTCTATATTTACCTCCCGATGCTGACCCTACAAATTCAATCTATAAATCATGATTAAAAAGTTAATGTTTCTGCCCGCGCTGCTATTGCTGGTGATCTCATCCGCATCGGCGCAAAAAAAAATGATCGGCCACGAAACCGATGCCCAAAAACAAAAACGGATGGAATGGTGGACCGATGCCCGTTTCGGGATGTTTATCCATTGGGGGCTGTACTCAGGTGCGGCCAGGCACGAATGGGTGAAACATAATGAGCACATGACCAATGAGGAATACCAGAAATATTTCGACCAGTTTAATCCCGATCTGTTCGACCCGGTTAAATGGGCCAAACAGGCAAAAGCTGCCGGTATGAAGTATGCCGTGCTGACCTCCAAGCATCACGAAGGGTTTTGTCTGTTTGATTCGAAATATACAGATTATAAAGCCACCAATACCCAGGCCAAACGCGACCTGGTGCGCGAGTATGTAAACGCTTTCAGGGCGCAGGGCTTAAAGGTTGGATTTTACTACTCGCTGCTGGACTGGCACCACCCGGATTATACGATGGATGACGTTCACCCGCTTACACAGGTGGATACCAGCCAGGCTAACTACGACCGTTTAAACAAAGGCCGTGATATGGCCAAATACCGTCAATATATGCGTAACCAGATCACGGAATTACTAACCAATTACGGCAAGATCGACGTATTATGGCTGGATTGGAGCTGGGATAAGGGCGCTAAACGCGGTAAGGGCGCCGACGACTGGGGCTCAGTAGAGTTGCTGAAACTGGTGAGGAAATTGCAGCCCGGCATTATTGTAAATAACAGGCTGGGCTTGTATGACTATAAAGATGGTGGTGATTTTGAAACACCCGAGCAGGTTAGCACCGCTGAATTAAATAAATACCACGGCAAAACCTGGGAGACCTGTCAAACATTCTCCGGGTCGTGGGGCTATTACCGCGATGAAAATAGCTGGAAGACGCACCGGCAGCTGCTCGACTTGCTGATAACTTCGGTAAGCAACGGCGGCAACCTGATATTAAATGTTGGCCCCACGGCCCGCGGCGAATTTGATTACCGGGCAACAAATGCGCTGGATAGCATGGCTTACTGGATGCACGCCAACAGCGTGGCTATTTATAACTGTACTTACGCACCCGACAGTTATAAAGTACCCGAAGGCGAAAAGCTTACCTATAATAAAAGTACACGGCGGTTATATGTACATTTGTATGAATACCCGAAAAACGGAAAACTAACACTGCCGGGTTATAAGGGAAAAATAAGCTATGCCCAGTTTTTGAATGATCACTCGGAGGTTCTTTATAAACCATCTGCAAGCAATTCGCAGGACCTGGTGCTGACGCTTCCTGTTAAAAAGCCGCCTTACGAGATTCCGGTTGTAGAGCTGACGCTGGATTGAAATTGAGGCGAAACGCTGTAACCAAACGGAGCTTATAAAAATGAAAAAACGGTGTCTAATAGGTGCATTGTTGCTGACCGGATGTTTTGGGCATTTCCAGGAGGGGGTTAAAGCCCATGTAGTCGCACAGGAATATTTAGAAGCTGTATATGGACAAGAGCAAATTACCGGGGAAACAATTGTAAACGATATATTAGTGAAAGACTATCTGAATCCATCGGAACAGAAACAGTTTCAAAAATACGATTGTGCTGAGCTTAATCTATCCGCAGAAAAATGGGCCATTTTTTCTCAAAATATAAATAATGCTTTAGGCCTGGACAGGCGATGCGCGAAAGGAATGATCGCGATCGATCGTTACAGCATTAAAGATACCATATACACAACCGCCTTTGTTGTTGATAGTAGTTCCAGCGCCCTTCTAGCAACTATACCTTTGCTAAAATTGCAGGATACCGTCGGAAAAAATAAATAAATTGAGTACACATGGCATTGTCCAAAAAAACTTTTTTACACATACACCCAAAAGACAATGTATTGGTTGCCCTACAGAATTTAAAAGCGGGTGCCGAAGTTGATTTTGAAGGTAATAACCTGACATTAACTGCTGATATTGCCGCCAAGCACAAATTCAGCCTGGTAGAGTTGCAGCCGGAAGACCCGATCACAATGTATGGTGTGCTCGTTGGAAAAGCCACGCAACATATCCCCAAAGGCGGGCCGATCAGTACGCAAACGATCAGGCATGCGTCCAACGAATTTCATTTAGGCAAACGCAAACTCGATTGGCACAAACCAGATAGCGGCAAATTTGAGGGCCGCACGTTTATGGGCTTCCACCGGCCTGATGGCTTGGTTGGAACAGGAAATTACTGGATTGTGGTTCCCCTGGTTTTTTGTGAGAACAGGAATATAAATGTACTGAAAGATGCTTTAACTGAAAAATTGGGCTATAAAAAGGCAAAAAGTTATGAGTCTGATGTTGATCAGTTGATCAGTCTTTATCAGTCGGGCAAATCAGTCGAAGAAATTATCGGCGCCGACATACAAGCCTCTAAAGAAGAAACCAAATCAAAACGGCTTTTTAAAAATATTGACGGGATCAAATTCCTGACGCACGAAATGGGCTGTGGTTGCACGAGGTCAGACGCGCAAACCTTATGCGGATTGATTGCGGGATATATTGCTCACCCCAATGTTGCCGGCGCTACCATTTTGAGCTTAGGCTGCCAGAATGCACAGGTAAGTATTTTACAACAGGAAATAAAGGTTCGTGACGCCAATTTCAGTAAACCGCTGGTCATCCTGGAACAGCAGAAAACCGGTACGGAAAACGAGTTGATGCAACAGGCGCTGAAGCAAACCTTTGCAGGCCTGGTGCAGGCTAACCAAAATGAAAGAAAGCCGGCGCCATTATCTAAATTGTGTATCGGGCTGGAGTGCGGCGGCTCCGATGGTTTTTCAGGCATTTCAGCTAACCCCGCGTTGGGATATGCGTCTGATCTGCTGGTATCCATGGGAGGCTCGGTTATTTTGTCCGAGTTCCCGGAATTGTGCGGCGTTGAACAGGAGTTGAGCGACCGCTGTGTTGACGAGGAAAAGGCGAATTATTTTATGAGCCTGATGAAAACCTACAATGCAAGGGCGGAGGCGGATGGTTCAGGCTTTTACGCTAACCCATCGCCGGGAAACATCAGGGACGGATTAATTACCGATGCGATTAAATCAGCCGGCGCTGCCAAAAAAGGCGGCACGTCGCCCGTTACCGATGTGCTGGATTATCCCGCCAGGGTATCCAAACCGGGGCTTAACCTGCTTTGCACGCCTGGCAGTGATGTGGAAAGCACTACCGCTGAAGTCGCTGCCGGAGCCAATATTGTATTATTTACAACCGGGCTGGGTACACCAACAGGCAACCCGGTTACACCGGTAATTAAGCTGTCCACAAACACCGCAATGGCCCTTAAGATGCCGGATATTATCGACATAAATTGCGGTACCATCATTGAAGGCGAGGAAACGATACAGCAAGCCGGTGAACGAATTTTAGACTATGTGATAAAAGTAGCCAGCGGTGAATTGGAACCCAAGGCTGTACAATTGGGCCAGGATGACTGGATACCATGGAAGAGGGGAATATCACTTTGAACCCCAAACCCCCTGAAGGGGCTTAAAAATTAACTAAATAAAAAACCTTCCCTTTAGGGGAGGGCTGAGGGGATTATGTTTAAACTAACGAATAAAACAGCGGTAATAACGGGTGGCGGCAGCGGGATCGGCCGGGCGATGGCGGTGCTTTTTGCACAGCAGGGAGCGGAAGTACATATTATCGAACTGAATACGGAGGCATCTGACGGAGTGGTTAAAGAGATAACTGACGCCGGGGGAACGGCATCTGGTTACGATTGCGATATCAGCAACCAGCAGCAGGTTATCGATACGTTTAATTTTATCGGCAAAATAGATATCCTCATAAATAATGCCGGCATTGCGCATATCGGCAAAGCCGATACCACCAGCGAGGCCGATTTCGACCGTATTTATAACGTCAACATAAAGGGCGCCTATAATTGCCTGTTTGCAGCAATCCCCTTAATGAAAGCAAATAATTGCGGCGTGATTCTAAATACAGCTTCTATAGCCGCGCATGTAGGGATTACAGACAGGTTTGCCTATTCAACCAGCAAAGGCGCCATACACGCCATGACCTTATCAGTCGCCAGGGATTATTTACATGAAAATATTCGCTGCAACTGTATTTCACCGGCGCGCGTGCATACGCCTTTTGTGGATGGTTTTATTTCAAAAAATTATGCCGGGCAGGAAGCGGAGATCTTTGAAAAGCTATCCAAAACCCAGCCTATCGGGCGCATGGCCCGGGCTGAAGAGATTGCTGGATTGGCTTTATATCTTTGTTCGGATGAAGCATCATTTATCACGGGTTGCGATTACCCGATCGATGGTGGTTTTATAACCTTAAACAATTGATCCATTGAGTTTTTATCTACCAACAACCAAAAACTGAAAGCATGAAGCTGATACGATACGGCGAGCCCGGCAAGGAAAAAACCGGTGTAATTATTAACGATAAAAGGTTTGATACCTCGGCATTCGACGAAGATTATAACGAGTTTTTTTTCGAGAATGACGGGCTAAATAGGTTGAGCGAATTCATCAAAAACAACCAATTACCGGAAGTTGCTGACGATGTACGCCTGGGCAGTCCGTTGGCCCGGCCCTCAAAGCTGGTTTGCATAGGCCTTAACTACCGTGACCATGCCGAGGAGACCGGCGCCAAAATTCCCGCTGAACCAGTGATCTTTATGAAATCGACGACTGCCATTGTTGGCCCGAATGATGATATCGTCATCCCCAAAAATTCCCTAAAAACCGACTGGGAGGTTGAACTGGCAATCGTGATCGGCAAAAAAGCAAGTTATGTGGACGAGGCTGATGCGATGGAGTATATTGCCGGGTACGTGCTGCACAATGACGTATCAGAACGTGAATTCCAGATGGAACGCGGCGGTACCTGGGATAAAGGTAAGGGCTGCGACACCTTTGCACCGCTCGGTCCATTTTTGGCGACAAAAGATGAACTTCCTGATCCGAATAATGTACGCCTTTGGCTGAAGGTGAACGGCCAAACCATGCAGAATGGCACCACTGCGAATTTTATATTCCAGGTTGCTCACCTGGTTTCGTATACCAGCCAATTTATGACATTATTGCCGGGAGATGTTATTTCAACCGGAACGCCTGCGGGTGTTGGCCTGGGCATGAAGCCGCCGGTTTACCTAAAACCGGGGGATGTGGTGGAATTGGGCGTTGAAGGTTTGGGGGAATCGAGGCAGAGAGTTGTGGCGTATAATTAAGATATAAGGCAGTGAAAATGAAAGTTCAAAAACTCTGCCTGTTTTTTTGACTTCTTTGATTTTTTCCTGCAATCAGGATCAGGAAAAGCTTCAGAAAAAAAGGCAAGAACTTGAATCACAGAAGCGACAACTCGATTCACAGAAACTGGTCTTGCAATCATCTTCCGCTAAACGGGAAGAAGATGACTTATACCCATTGATAGTACATAATGATGGGAAACATCAAAGACGTTACGATAGTTTAATGAAAATTCAAATGTTGGAGTCAAAAGAATTGATGAAAATTGATTCGCAATTAAGAACTCTAGATAAACAGATGGATAGCCTAAACAACTAAGGGGCTTTTATTTTTTAGAAATTCAGCGAATTGCTTATGTCGCCCATACCAGCCTTGGTCAGAGAATAACAAAGCAGACTAAATTCTCTTATAAAACGCTGTTAAACGCATCGATATATTTTTTAATGTAAACATCTTTCGACCTCGCTTTGTACTGCATAATAAAACGCGGATGTTCAAGGGCGATGATGTTTTTAAAGAAATGTTCCTTATCATTCAGCTTTCTTAAAAATTTTTCGTTTTTGCCGTTGCCAAAGCAAAAGCAGGTATCTGTATTGACACCCATATCCATTTGCTTCCAAATATTTTCGATGATAAAATCATAAACTGCTGCCGTTAATGCCGGGCTGTCATAGTAATTGTAATTGATCTCCCTACCGCCTGGTTTCATCGATGTAAATCCCAGCGGACAAATGGAATGGATATAAAAGTTTTGATAAAAATAGTCCGGGCCGCCAAAGGCGTCGATCATTTCATAAACAAATACCGAGGATGGTTCATGCGTTTCCTTTCCGGCGTAATCGATTTTACAAACTGATTTTAAGCGTTTGGAATCGGTAAACGGGATGCCCGTTACCCCACTGCCGAACCTGCCCGGGTTAATGCCGAGTATGAGGTGCCGCCGATTATTGTCGTCATAATATTTCTTGTAAAATTGCTCCATAATCACATTCACCTGCGGGTTCTCCTTAAAAGGATTCATAATGCGGATCCCGTCGGGCAGTTTTCCGTCAAAATCAAGCTGTTTATTAAATTGAATTACTTTTTCGGCGAAGGTCATTTGGTTGGATATATTATTTTATAATCAAATGTATCCAATTTAAAGAAATTGCCGAATTGATCAGCCTATTGCAATATTGGCTTCCCATCAAATGTTGCCGATTTTAGTATCTTTTCAGCAACGGTAACCGCCGCAGGCGATAGCTGCGCATAGTCGAGCCCCTCACAATATTTTTGCCCGTCGTGCACATTCCACCAAAGCATTTTAAGCAGTTTTTGGGCGCGCATCAGGTTACGGCCGTCGTAGTTTTGTTCTTTATAGATCAGCGCCCAGGTTAATCCGCTGATAGGATAGCCGTCTTTAGCATCGGTATTGCTTAACGCGACTTTTGCATCGGCGGGAATGTCGATATTACCCGCAGCGGTGGTGGATGCTACGGTTGGCGTGATAAAATTGCCGCTTTTATTTTGGATGTCGGCAAAGGCCATTTGGTTCTGCAGGGCATAAGCCAGCTCGATATAGCCAACAGCACCTGGCGTTTGTTTGACCAACGCGGCTACGCCGTCATTTCCTTTTCCACCGATGCCGGCGGGCCAGTTTATAGCCGAACCTTTACCAGGGCTTTTGGCCCAATCAGCGTTTACTTTTGACAGGTAAGTAGTAAAAATATTGGTTGTCCCGCTGCCCTCTGACCGGTGTACTATAAAAACCGCGGTAGCCGGCAGTGTAATACCGGGATTAACCTTTGAAATTTGCGGGTCGTTCCATTTGGTTATCTTTCCCAAAAACAGGCCGGCCAAAACATCTGGCGTTAACTTCAATTTGCTTTTGACTTCGGGCAGGTTGTAGCTGATCACTACAGCTCCGGCACACATCGGTATATGCAGCACCGGCACGCCGATCTTTTGGGATTGCTCATCATTTAACGGAACGTCTGAGTCGCCAAAGTCTATAGTTTTATTGGTTAGCTGCAAAATGCCGCCTCCTGAACCTATCGATTGATAATTTACCCTGACATTGGTTTCTTTTGCATATTCTGCAAAAAGCTTCGAAAACAGGGGGTACACAAAAGTACTGCCGGCGCCGAGCAGGATATTTGAATTGGAGTTATTGCCAAACGAGTTCATTTTGCTGGTGTCGCTCCCTGGTTGTCCCTTGCCGCCATTACAAGCCGCAAAACATAGCCCGCTCAATAAAATAAAAACTAAACTGGTGTTTTTCATAACCCATTTTTAACCATAACAGAAAGATTACAGGTTTGGTGTTGCTACTGATATATTTTATTTAGCACAGGCGCTGTATAAAACATTATGCACGCATAGTAAAATTTACGCAGAATTTTCTTGATTACAGGCAAAAATGTCACAGAAAACAGCTAAAATCGTTTTGACAAAATCATTTTCAATCTGATAAAATCTTATCAAAATGATAGCGATTAGGTTTTATTAAAATAAATTTTTTTCGTTAAATAATATTTTGTTACCAATTTCTAAGTAATGTTTTGAGGCTTTGAAATTATTTGGCATTGATTTAGCTTTAAGCAAAAGAATTGCACTGAACTTAAAATTTAAACCGGCGAAATAAAAAATTTCGGTTATAAAATGAAACCAATTGTCAGCGCTTTCGTTTTAATGTTCATTAAGTTTATAGATCATGGTTATTGAAGTATTACAAACCAGCACGCTGGTGGCTTTGCTTGTTGTCCCCCTCTTTTTTCCTGCGAAAAATAGTACAGGCGCCATTAAATTACCTAAAAATTATAATGATACTTCCGGGGCACGCTACGCTGTCAACGAGCGCGGTTACCTGGAAGAGATACACCACGATAGATTATCGAGCGAGGCGTAATAGTTAATAAGGTATAAAAAAGGCTCTGTGACCGGGAGGTTATGGAGCCTTTTGCTTTATACCAATTATCCCTCCAATACCCGGATGAGGTCTTGATTCGGATAATAAACTTCCTTCCTATCTCTTTGGAGAACCTTACTTACCATGTCAAAACTGGACATATAAAAGCAATATGTCCAGAAATTGATTAAAAAATGAACATGTTTCAAATGGTGTCCAAAAACTGGACATATAAAGGCAACGTGTCCAGCTTCCCTTTAAAAATTGGACATGTAATCAAAATGTATCCATTCGCTGAACATTTCCTGATTAAAATTTATTTCACTAATCTTGAATTGTTTTCACCAGCCAAATTCAAACCTCATTAAATTAAGTTCAATGCAACGTTTTAAACCGCTTGTTTTTATTACCGCTTTTTTGGTAATCTCAAATATCACGCTCGCACAACAGCCTTCTATAGCTCAAAAGGTTGACGCCCTAATGAAAAAGATGACCCTGGCCGAAAAAATCGGTCAACTAAATCAGGTGAACGGCGACTGGGAAGCCACCGGGCCCATCACTACTGACGTTGGCAACAAACTGGAGCAAATAAAACGCGGCGAGATCGGGTCGGTGCTGAATATAGTCGGCGTAAATCACACCCGGGCCTTCCAGGATGCGGCGATGCATTCCAGGTTGAAGATACCTTTATTGTTTGGGCAGGATGTGATCCACGGCTACAGCATTACTTTTCCTATCCCCTTAGGTGAGGCGGCCAGCTGGGATATTGCCGCTATTGAACGGTCGGCAAGAATTGCGGGGACCGAAGCTGCCGCAGGTGGTGTGCACTGGACGTTTGCCCCGATGGTGGATATAGCCCGCGACCCCCGGTGGGGCCGTGTAATGGAAGGCGCCGGAGAAGACCCTTACCTGGGTTCGCAGATAGCCAGGGTAAGGGTAAAAGGGTTCCAGGGGAATGGTTTTGGCAGTTTGGATGCGATTATGGCTTGCGCCAAACACTATGCCGCCTATGGCGCCGCCATTGGCGGGCGTGATTATAACAGTGTGGACATGAGCTTGCATACGCTGTGGGAAGTTTATCTGCCGCCGTTTAAGGCCGCCGAAGAAGCCGGTGCTGCAACCTTCATGAACTCCTTTAACTCGCTAAACGGCACGCCTGCCACCGCCAGCAGCTACCTGCAGCGCGATATTTTAAAAGGCAAATGGGGCTTTAAAGGTTTCGTGGTAAGCGACTGGAATTCTATAGGCGAGATGGTGCCGCACGGTTATGCAAAGGATAATTACCAGGCTGCCGAATTTGCCCTTAAAGCCGGCAATGATATGGATATGGAGAGCCGCAGCTATATTAATAACCTGGCAAAGCTGGTTGCCGATAAAAAGGTTTCGGTGGCGATGATTGATGATGCGGTGAAGCGTATCCTCACCAAGAAATTTGAAATGGGGTTGTTTGATGACCCTTATCGCTACAGCAACGCTGACCGCGAAAAGAGTGTACTGAACAAGCCCGAACATGTGGCGGCTGCAAGGGATGTCGCCCGAAAAAGCATTGTGCTGCTGAAAAACCAGGGACAAATTTTGCCTTTGTCTAAAAGCCTTAATTCAATAGCTTTAATAGGCCCGTTGGTAAAATCGAAAGGCGAGATGAAGGGATTTTGGTCACTGGATGTAGGTGATGTAAGCCAGATCGTTTCGCTGTACGAAGGCATGCAGCAAGCCGCCGGCAACACAAAACTGTTATACGCCAAAGGCTGCGATATAACCGATACCAGCCGCGCCGGATTTGATGAAGCGTATAAAACAGCGATGCAGGCCGATGTAGTGATTATGGCGATGGGTGAAAGGCCGGACATGACCGGTGAGGCCAAAAGCCGCGCGAACATTCATATCCCCGGTGTGCAGGAAGAGTTGATTCAAAAGATAATGTCAACCGGTAAACCGGTGGTCGTTCTGCTGATGGCGGGTCGCCCGATGGTATTTAACTGGACAGCCGATCATGTTCCGGCGATTTTGTATACCTGGTGGCTGGGTAACCAGGCGGGTAATGCTATTGCCGACGTGCTGTATGGCAATTACAACCCCGGCGCTAAACTGCCGATAACTTTCCCGCGCACTGAAGGCCAGATACCTATTTACTACAATCATTATAACACGGGCCGCCCGCCGCAGAACGATAACGATGTTAATTACACATCGGCTTATACCGACCTGCCCAACAGCCCCAAATTTGCCTTTGGCTACGGACTCAGCTACACCACTTTTGGCTACAGCAACCTGAAGCTAAGTAAAAAGAGTTTGCACAACAACGAAACGATCACTGTTTCGTTCGACCTGAAAAATACGGGTAAATACGCCGGCGAAGAGGTGGCACAGTTATACCTGCGTCAACTGGTATCGCAGCCGGTGAGGCCTGTTAAGGAGCTGAAAGGCTTTGAAAAAGTAATGCTGCAGCCCGGTGAAACCAAAACCATTACCTTTACGGTCGATAAGGAAAAGCTATCGTTTTATAACGACCAATTGGTATGGGGCACCCAACCGGGAGAATTTAAGCTGATGATTGGCAGTGCATCGGATGATATCAGGTTGCAGGATGGCTTTGAGCTTTTATAGTTGATTGGTTCATTAGGGAATAGTGGCCGCTTTTCAATTTAATTTCATCAACTTTTTACCAATGAACCAGTGAACTATTGAACCAATGAACAAAATGAAACTAATTATAACGAAAGATTACGACGAAATGAGCCGCACGGCGGCCGACCTGGTTATTGCGCAGGTAAAACAAAAACCGGCTTCGCTTATTTGTTTCCCCTCGGGTGATTCGCCCGCCGGGATGTTCAGGTATTTGATCGCCGACGCTGCCGCCGGTAAGGTTGATTTTAGTCAATGTTATTTTGTGGGACTGGATGAATGGGTGGGCTTGGGCGGAGAAGACGACGGTAGCTGCACGCAATTTTTGAATGAAAATTTCTTTTCACCACTGCATATAAAACCACCACAGGTGAATTTTTTTGATGCCAAAGCGGCTGACCTTGATACCGCCTGCCGGGATATGGATGATTTTATCAAAAAGCATGGCCCGCTGGATATAATGATTGTTGGGATAGGAATGAACGGCCATATCGGGCTTAACGAGCCAGGTACCGATTTTAACCTGTATGCGCATCATGCCCCGCTGGATCCTGTTACCATAACCGTGGGGCAAAAGTATTTTAAGCAGGAAACGGCGCTCTCTGAGGGCATTACGCTGGGACTGAAACACCTGCAGGAGGCAAAAACGCCTTTGCTTATTGCTGCCGGCGGTAAGAAAGCGGCTATCATTAAACAAGCTTTGCAAGGTGAAATAACAGGGCGGCTGCCTGCTTCAATTTTTCAGGATTTAACTTCCGCAGTAGTGCTTTTGGATGAAGGAGCGGCTCAGGGACTATTGGAATCTATTTAATATCGTCCTTGGTTAACATCGGCATCAGCTTCCTGTATCGTATAATTTCAACTTCATTTGCTATCGGTATTTTTGCCCCGCTGAAAAATCCATTCTTATCATTCTTGCTTATGGTGGTGTAATAGATTCGTTCAGCATCTTCGTAAACCCCGCCTAACCTCGGCACATCAAGCTTGCCGAGCCAGGTGAGCTGAAATTTCGAACCCTCAGGCAATGCTGTAAGTCGCACAAAATGTTTCCAGTCGCCCGATTGCCCTTTCAAAGCAACAGTAATGTTCAGTGCAGGACCCTGGCCAACGTTGCTCAGGAACCAGCCCGAACCTTGTTCGTAAGAAAATACCAATATGGGCTTTCTTTTAATTCGGCCCGCTGATACAGCCAGGCCGTATCCAATCAGCAAAGCAAACAGTGGCAATAGGGCATTGATAGCGGTCATTATGTCTGCGGAAATCCAGAGGGGTATATTATTTGTTCCATATCCAGTATTGGACAGGATAAATATATAATTATTTACAATAAATTAATATGAGAACATATTTTTTGTTGCAAACCGGGATAACAATAAAGGTCATAATAAAGTTAAAACCCCTCGTAAGTCAGTCGCAGGAAGATTTTTTTGTCGAGTTAAATGCTGGTATTTCGCTTAAATTAGCGGTTTATGGGATTAATAAGACAAAATTTTCGCCGGTTATTCTCATGGCTCCTGGAGGTTGCGGGCGTGTAACTTTAAAAAAACGCGGCTTAATCAAACTATTCAAATTTCCCTACATTTACATTCACCAATTATAACATGTCAACACCCCTAAAAACCACTTATGATGCCATTGTCATCGGCTCGGGAATCAGCGGCGGATGGGCTGCCAAAGAACTTTGTGAGCTGGGCTTAAAGACTCTTGTACTGGAGCGCGGACGTGATGTGGAACATGTGAAGGATTATCCTACTGCTACCATGAATCCCTGGGAGTTTAAACATCGCGGGCAGATGACATTGGGGTTTACTAAGGAAAACCCCTACATCAGCCAGGCGGCTGGTTTTGGCGAGGACTGCGCACATTTTTTTATAAAAGACAAAGATCATCCCTACATACAGGAAAAACCTTTTGAGTGGATTCGCGGTTACCAGGTTGGGGGCAAATCGCTAACCTGGGGGCGCGCCTGCCAGCGCTGGAGCGAGTTTGAATTTACCAATCCTGCCCGTTATGGATACGGTATTGAATGGCCTATCGGTTACAACGACGTTGCACCCTGGTACGCGCATGTTGAAAAATTTATCGGTGTTTGCGGCAATAAGGACGGTATTGAGGCCATGCCTGACGGCGAGTTTTTGCCCCCCTTTGATATGAATTGCGTACAAGCGCATATCAGCCAAAAAATAAAAGAAAACTACCCCGACCGTCATTTGGTGCATGCCCGCTGGGCACACTTAACCAAACCCAACCAGGTACAACTGGATCAGGGTCGGGGCCAGTGCCAGGCCCGAAACGAGTGCATGCGCGGCTGTCCTTTCGGAGGGTATTTTAGTTCCAATAGTTCAACACTGCCCTGGGCTAAAAGAACAGGGAATTTAACCATCAGGCCGTTCTCCGTTGTGCATTCCATTATTTATGACGAGCAGACAGGCAAAGCGAGCGGTGTGAGGGTTATCGATACGAACACAAAGGAGGTGATCGAGTATTCGGCACGGATCATTTTTTTAAATGCCTCGGCGTTGAATAGTAACCTGGTGCTGCTTAACTCAACATCCAATCGTTTCCCAAATGGTTTAGGAAACGATAACGGACTGCTGGGTAAATATGTAGCCTTCCAGAACTACCGTGCCTCCATCACCGCAACAATGGATGGCTTTTTGGACAAATATTATTTCGGCAGAAACCCTACCGAGCTTATTCTGGCCAATTACCGCAACCTGCATCAGCACGAAACGGATTATTTTGGCGGCTTTACTACTTTTATGGGCGCCTACCGCCCCAACCATCCTGACCAGGTTGCGGGTAATGAGATCGGTGGCGATTATAAGGATGCGATGACGGAACCCGGCGGTTGGCAACTATATATGTATATGCAGGGCGAAACGGTGCCCAAGGCAAGTAACCATGTGCGGTTGAGCAAGGACCAAAAAGACCAATGGGGCATTCCGTTGCTGATCACTTCAGTAGAATATGACGATAACGACGAGCGGATGATTCAGGATTTTTTAACGCAAAGCCGCGAAATGCTGGAGAAAGCCGGCTGCAAAAACATCCAAACCAACGAAAATAAACAGCCGCCAGGACTGGATATACACGAGATGGGCGGCTGCCGCATGGGCAAAGACCCGGCAACGTCACTCCTAAACGGCAACAACCAGTTGCACCATTGCAAAAACGTTTTTGTAACCGATGGCGCCTGCATGACTACTACCGGCAACCAAAGCCCGTCGATATTATATATGGCGCTTACAGCAAGGGCAGCTAACTTCGCTGCAGCTGAAATGAAAAAAGGCAATTTGTAGATAAAGTCCCATGCGTCAGATTTCTGTAAATCTGTGCCATCAGGCCGATCATTTCCTTCGGTGATACAACAATATTTCCGTAAACTTGTTCAACAATCTGTCTGACCATAAAACGGGAACCGATGCGTCCCTCCCCCAAAGGAAGCATCATACTTTATGAAAACAAAAGAGCTCACTAATACCATTAAAGCGCTGTTTGCCGGCGAAAAGGGTTTGCTGGCAATGGACGAAAGCATAGCTACCTGCAACAAAAGATTTGAAGAGGCAGGCATCCCCCAAACAATTGAGTACCGGCGTGCCTACCGCGAAATGATCGTCACGGCGCCTAACCTGGGCAAGGTTATCAGCGGCGCTATTTTGTTTGACGAGACGATTCATCAGTTTACCAAAGACGGCGTTTTGTTTATCGATATGCTAAAAAAGCAGGGCATTGTGCCTGGTATAAAAGTAGATGAGGGTACGACCGACCTGGCAGGCTTTCCAGGCGAAAAAATAACAATGGGCCTGGATGGCTTAAAAGAAAGGCTGGCCGAATACTATAACCTGGGCGCCCGCTTTGCCAAATGGCGGGCGGTGATCAGCATTAGTCCGGTTTTGCCAAGCAGGGGTTGTATCGAGGCCAACATGCATGCGCTTGCCCGTTACGCCGCCCTTTGCCAGGAAGCCGGAATTGTGCCGATAGTGGAGCCGGAAGTACTGATGGACGGCCCCCACGATCTTAAAAAATGTTTCGACGTAACTACAAGAGTACAGCACGTTCTTTTCGACCAGCTATTTGCCCAAAAAGTAAACCTGAACTGGGTGATACTAAAACCAAATATGGTGCTGCCCGGGCTAAGTAACCCCAAGCCGGCCAGCATTGATAAAGTTGCCGAAGCTACCGTAACCTGTTTGCTGCAATCGGTACCGGCTGCGGTGCCAGGTGTTGCATTTTTATCGGGCGGGCAGTCAGCCAAAGACGCAACAGCGCATCTGAATGCCATGCATGTAAAATTTAAAGGCAAGCTGCCGTGGGCGTTAACTTTCTCTTTCGCGCGAGCCATCCAACAACCTGCGCTGGAAATATGGAAGGGCAAAGATGAAAACATCGCAGCCGCTCAAAAAATGCTTGTTCACCGTGCAAGTTTGGATAATGCGGCCCGCAGAGGGGAATATAAACCGGCGATGGAGGAAGATATGAATGCGTAGTAAGAAGCCTAAAGCCGAAAGTCCTGCGTCTATTTAGTTATCGACTTTGGACTTACCGCAAACTATATCCCGTGGTATGTGTTACAAAGATACATGCGACAGTTGCCACTTTACCCATTAAAGTTCGATCCTATTTATCAGTACCGCATTTGGGGTGGCAGAAGGCTGCAAACCTTATTATCCGCACCTTTGCCGGTTAACGAGGCTGTAGGCGAAGCCTGGATATTGAGCGACCGCGACGACCACCCCAGTAAGGTAACCAATGGCCCGCTCAAAGGGCAAACCATCAGCCAGTTGATGACACATTCTGCTGAACAGTTGATGGGTCCGCTGGTTGGTAAATTCGACCGTTTTCCGCTTTTGCTGAAGTTTTTAGACTGCCAGCAGGTGCTTTCGGTGCAAGTACATCCATCCGATCAGCTTAAAAAATACATTCCGAAAGGTGAGCATGGCAAAACCGAGGCCTGGGTTGTACTGCAAACCGGCAGCAACGCGCGCATTTATGCAGGATTAAAGCCGGACACCACCGAACAGGAAATACGGGAAAAATTGAAGAACGATACGGTTGCCGATGTGCTTGCCAGTTTTGTTCCGAAAGCGGGCCAAAGCGTGTTGATTAAAGCCGGAACGGTACATACATTGGGCGATGTGATAGTTTTTGAGGTGCAGGAGAACAGCGATGTTACCTACAGACTGTACGATTGGGGCCGGATAGATGAAAAGACCGGCAAGCCGCGAGATCTGCAGGTGGAGAAAGCGTTGGCTTGTATTGACTTTTCAAAAACCGCTATCGGGCCTGCAAAACCTACGTTTAAGCCCGACGGCCCCGAAGTACTCGAATTGCTCGTTGAAGACGAACATTTCACGGTTATGCGCCATGCTGCTTATGCCCCGTTTACGGTAGGCAAAGAAAATACGCCAAGGGTTTTAGTCTGTATCGAGGGGCAGGGAGAACTTGGTCATCAAACCGAAAACTACCCCTTCAATACCGGCGACGTAATGCTGCTGCCCGCTTCCGTTGGCGCGTGCCCTTTGATACCAAAAAACAAAATTGTAGTGTTGGAAATAATATTGCCGGATGGTAATTAGTTCATTGCTCATGGTTGATAGTTCATGGCAGAAGCATAAGTATCGATTGCTTAAAGCAGCTTTATCCAGGGTTTTTAAAACAACCGTCAACCATCACCATCAACGCAACTGCTATGAACCATGAACTATGAACCATGAACTAAACAATGAAGAGACTAATTGTATTCGACCTGGACGGCACGCTTGCAGAAAGCAAAGCCGCCATAGATAAGGAAATGGCGGAAAGACTCTCCGCTTTATTAACCGTTGCGCGGGTTGCTGTTATTTCTGGCGGTGATTGGCCACAGTTTAAAAAACAGGTGATTGACCGTTTACCAAAAGGGGCTAAACTAAAAAAGCTGTCTATCCTGCCTACCTGCGGCACCAAATTCTACCAGTATAAAAAAGGCTGGAACCAACTTTACGCAGAGAATTTTACAGATAAGGAAAAAGAGAAGATCATCAGTTCACTAAACGAAGCGATAGACGCGGCGGGCGTGCGGGCGAAGAAAACCTGGGGCGAAGCAATTGAGGATAGGGGCAGCCAGATCACCTATTCGGGACTTGGCCAAAAGGCGCCGCTGGATGAAAAATCAAAATGGGACCCTCATTTTTCCAAACGTGAAAAGATAAAAAAGCGACTGGATGATATGATCCCGGAGTTTGCCGTTAACCTCGGCGGCGCAACCTCCGTTGATATTACCAAAAAGGGCATTGACAAAAAATATGGAATGTTTAAACTCCGGGATGTGCTGGATATCAAAATAAGGGAGATGATATTTATCGGCGATGCCATTTTTCCCGGCGGTAACGATTATCCGGCAAGAGAATCGGGCGCATTTTCGATATGTATAAGCGGGCCCGATGAAACAAAACGTGTGATTGAAGGTATTATAGCTTGCCTGGACGACGGTAAATTTAAAAAAGGCTTTATTGATGATAAAAGTTAAAAAAGAAGGTGTAGTTCTTCGGAAAGCCCATTTTAAATTTGAATGCGAAAGTGTGCTGAACCCTGCGGTGATCAAAGAGGGCGACACCATCTATATTTTTTACCGGGCGGTGCATACCGGCAATTATTCCAGCATAGGTTATTGCGAACTTGATGGGCCGGTATCGGTAAAAATGTGCCTGGATAAACCGTTTTTATCTCCCGAATTTGAGTACGAATCGCATGGTATGGAGGACCCGCGCATTGTAAAGATAGGGGGAACTTATTATCTCACCTATATAGCTTTTGATGGCAATAATGCGCTCGGAGCCGTTGCGACTTCGACTGATCGGGTGCATTTTACCAAACAGGGCGTCATCGTACCTAAGATAACCTACGGTGATTTTGACAGGTATACCAAAGTCAAAAGCGACTTGAACGAAAAATACCTGCGTTACAACCGTGGGGCTAATATTTTAGCAGATAAAGACCTCGTTTTTTTCCCCAGGCGGATAAATGGAAAATTGACTTTTTTGCACCGCATAAAGCCGGACATTCAGTTAACGGCGGTAGATGAATTATCGGAACTTACCGATGAGTTTTGGGTGAATTATTTTTTGCATTTTGAAGAGCATATTTTTTTGTGCCCCAAATATCCTCACGAAGTAAGCTATGTGGGCGGCGGTTGCCCGCCTATTGAAACGGAACATGGCTGGCTGATCATTTACCACGGCGTAAAAGACGTTATAAAGGGATATGAATACTCCTGTTGTGCCGCCTTAATGGATATTGACGAACCGTTTAAAGAAATAGCACGCTTGCCCTATCCATTATTTAAACCTGAATTGGATTATGAACTATCGGGCGATGTAGACGACGTATGCTTCCCGACAGGAACCGTTTTGGATGGTGACAGGCTTTACATCTACTACGGTGCAGCCGACGAACTGATCGCATGCGCGTCGGTGAGTCTGACGGAATTGGTTGATGAACTGATATCCTTTAGTAAATAGTTTTTGCCTGATCTGACAAATAAAAACAATTAGTTTAATCCTGGTTCAAACGAAAAAGCATCACTCCCGATAATGAAAGTGATGCTTTTAAATAACAGGTTCTGTTTAGCTCCTGAGTTGGACAAATTTGCTGTCGCCTTTGTAATAAACGTGCGCGGTCTTTTTTGCCACCATTCGCTTGTTTAAAATAACTTCAACAGTATAGTTGCCGTTATCGAGCTGGCTTAAGACCAAACCCTTGTCAAGGCCTTTTTTTGATGACAGTGGCTCCTTCCACACGATATCGTTATTCCAGTCGTAAACTACCACTGCTGCCTTTCCGGCTGTCGGGTCATTCAACTTAATTTCGATTCCTCTTTTGGTGGGTAATTGCGAAAACGACACTATTCCTTTTATCGGGGATGTTTTCGGGGTAGTAGGTTTTACAGGAACTGCTGCATAAAGGCCGGTGCTTAACAATAAGCCCATTGCCAGTAACTTGATTGAGTGTTTCATGATCTTCAAATTTTAATGTTTACTTAGTATGTTTCACTCATAGTAAGAAAACATTTCAAAACCGGCATTGTTTTACAATCTTTAAATTAAGAAACAGCAAATTCCACTTTAACCCGTTGACAAACAATTCATAAGTGAAAAACAGTAAGCTGAAAAGTGATCAGGATCAGATCGGCATAAACCCCTGCCAACGCACCATATCACCACCCCGTTGTAAGGCCGAAACGGACAGCTAATTTTTGTAAATGATCAAGTCGCTGTTATTATAACCATATACTTTTGCAATGGCTTTTACAGTTGTGTTTTTTGGCATGGCAAAAGGCTTTTTATATTCGTCAGCCTCCGTAAAAGCCGGTGTCGATCCGTCAGTTGTATAGTAGATCTTCGCGCCCGGCGTGGTGCAGCGCAACTCCGCGATGTTGCTTTTTAAATTGATACGCGGTTGATTAACACGCCGTACATATTTTTCAGTACGTGCATCGTTAATCACGCCTTTCCAGTTCATCCCGAAACCGAAATCGTAGGTATGCCCGTCAGCATCAGTATAGCATATCATATCATGCGGAATATCCTCATCCTGCAGTTCGACAGTTTGCATATTGGCGGGCATCTGGAAGGGCAATAAACCTGATGGCTCGGCTGCGCCGCTGATAATATCAAGCAGCGCCTGGTTTTGTACGCCAAAACTGGCTACGATCGCATCTGCATCTTTTTCAAACTCCGATGGAATGGTCGGCTTGGATAGCGCGATGGCCACGATCACAGGTTTGCCGTTCATTGCCTTTTTGGTGTCTTCGATGGTTTTCAGGTCCTGCAGGTTCGCGGCGGTGATGCTTTTGCCTTTATAGCTGCGGTTATCTATACCGGGTTCAACCGGGTCGCCGGCCGCAATGCTGTGCGCGCGGGCATCGGTGGCGGTATAGGCGCCATACTGGAGCGTAATGGGCACATAACCGTTGCCACCATTTTTAAGGTCGTCGGCATCATAACCGGCGCCGCCGCTTGGGCTGCTTACAAAAACGATTGCAGCGTCCGCTTTTGAAGGATCATCTGTAACGTTATAATATTTTTTAATCAGCTCTGCCTGCACCGCGTCTTCATATCTTTCCTTTGATGGCGGGCCAAAAAAGCCTTTTACCGAAGGGAAAAACCTTTTAGGCATATAAATGGTTTTGCCTTTTTGCATCGGCAGCGCATCGGCGTGGTTTTTCAGCATTACGATGGACTTTAGCTGGGCGTTATAGCCGGCGGTCATAAACTCGGGCTTACCTACCGTTGCTTTTGTGTTTTCAACATCCAGGTAAGGGTTTTCAAAAAGCCCGACTTTGAAAATATTACGCAGCAACCTGACAGCTGACTGCTCGAACCTGGCCCGCATAAAGGCTTCGCCATGTTCTTTTACGCCCATATTGAATGCTTCGATAACAGGACCGGCATCGTTGTTGCCGCCAAACTGATCAACACCGGCCATTAATATTTTGTAATGACGCTCGGCAACGGTTTTGGTTTCCATACCCCATGATTTTCCGGCGAAAATATCCGGCGTTTTGCCTTCGTCCGCTGTAACCCCCCAGTCGGTGCAAACCACGCCTTCAAAATGGTATTTGGTGCGCAGCAGGTCAGTGATCAAATATTTGCTGTAGCTGTTGCCCGCATTGCCCTGTGCATCCCTGTCGTACGA
>Ga0206971_10075_pt1 | contig 35778 bp, 28 predicted proteins | sample Alteio_BWOrgHeat_85_FD_152917 | JGI IMG/M metagenome (GOLD analysis project Ga0206971, IMG submission 152917) | Enriched cells from forest soil in Barre Woods Harvard Forest LTER site, Petersham, Massachusetts, United States -... | ecosystem: Environmental > Terrestrial > Soil > Temperate forest >...
TTCCTCCATTACAGGTTTTATCAATGCATTGGAGGCGCGTAAAGCCGCCGCAGGCTCCATGCCGTAATAGGTATTTAATTTATTGGCGAATTTGTTCACAATGCTTTTTACGATCGATTTGTTGCTCATCCCTGAAAGCTGGAAAAAGCTGACCAAATCTTTCATTTTACCCATCTCCATCTGGCCCTTTAAAACCTCGATAATGGAACTTGATGCCTCGTTAATCACTGCATCATGATACTTTTCCGGAATGTCCGGATTGTTGATAACGGCCGTCCCGGCGTTATTCTTAACAAGCAAAAACAGTTTTTCGAACATATACTTTTGGTTTGGCAGAGTGTATTAACATTTTGATGACAAAAAGACCTTTTCATTATCATCGACACAAATATAGCAATTAATTATTTTGAATTTAAAAACAAATTGTAAATTCTGTTACAGAAATGACAATTTTGATAGTGTAAAACAAACAATAAGGGTGGTGTGTTTATTTGACACTAACACAGGTGTGTTATTTTAACACCAACCCGGAATGTTTAACAATTAATATTGACGTAATTATTTAATGCTAAATTTGTCCCGAAAAACCTTCAATTATGCTGCCAAACACTGATTTTACCACCACGCAGGCCTATAAATACCTGACCGACCATTACATTGATATCGCCGCCAAAAGCTTAAAGGAATTATTTGAAACTGACGGTGAACGCTTTGCAAAATTTTCTTTAAGATTTGAAGACATTTTGCTCGATTATTCCAAAAACCGCATTGATGACGAAACCATTGCTTTATTGATACAGTTGGCGCGCGAGTGTTCAGTAAATAAGGCAATAGAGGCTATGTTTTCGGGCGAGAAAATTAACGCAACCGAAGGCCGGCCGGTGCTGCATGTTGCCTTGCGCAACCGCAGTAATACGCCTATTTTGGTCGAGGGAAAAGACGTGATGCCCGATGTAAACCGGGTGCTGGAGCAAATGAAGACTTTCAGTGAAGCCATCATCTCGGGAACCTGGAAAGGTTTTACCGGTAAAACAATAACCGATGTGGTAAATATCGGCATAGGTGGATCGGATCTTGGGCCGGTAATGGTTACCGAAGCGCTCAGGCCATATAAAAACCACCTGCAGATGCACTTTGTATCCAACGTGGATGCCACGCACCTGGTTGAAGCATTAAAAGGGTTAAACCGGGACACTACGCTGTTCCTCATCGCCTCAAAAACGTTCACCACCCAGGAAACCATGGCCAATGCGCACAGCGCCCGCGACTGGGTTTTAGCGGGTGGAGCAAAAGAAGAAGATATAGCTAAACACTTTGTTGCGCTATCAACCAATAGCGAAGGCGTACAAAAATTCGGCATCGACACCAAAAATATGTTCGAGTTTTGGGATTGGGTAGGCGGGAGATACTCGCTGTGGAGCGCGATTGGCTTGTCAATTGTTCTAAGTGTCGGTTACGAAAATTTTGTCGAGCTGCTTGCAGGAGCACATGCTATGGACGAACATTTCCGCACAACCGAATTGGAACAAAACCTGCCGGTGGCACTTGCGCTTGTGGGCATTTGGTACAATAACTTTTTCGACACGGAAACGAATGCTATCCTCCCTTATGACCAATACATGCATCGATTTGCGGCTTATTTTCAGCAAGGCGATATGGAAAGCAACGGGAAACACGTAGATAGAAACGGCAACCCGGTTGATTACTCCACTGGGCCGATCATCTGGGGCGAGCCGGGCACCAATGGCCAGCATGCTTTTTACCAGCTGATCCACCAGGGCACCAAGCTAATTCCATGTGATTTTATCGCCCCTGCAATTTCGCATAACCCACTTGGCGAGCACCACCAGATGCTGCTATCGAATTTCTTTGCGCAAACCGAGGCCCTGATGAATGGTAAAAGTCGTGAGGTTGTCGTTGCCGAACTAAAGAAATCGGGCAAAAGCGATGAAGAAATTGAAAAGCTGGCGCCATTTAAAATGTTTGATGGTAACCGGCCAACGAATTCCATCTTACTAAAGGAGATCACACCAAGAAGCCTTGGCTCATTGATCGCTATGTATGAGCATAAAATATTTGTCCAGGGTATTATCTGGAATATTTACAGCTTCGATCAATGGGGTGTTGAGCTGGGTAAACAACTTGCCGGTAAAATATTGCCGGAGTTGAGGGATGATGCCGAAGTAACAACGCATGATTCATCGACCAACGGGTTGATCAATCAGTACAAGGCATGGCGGACCCCCTTAACCCCCTAAAGGGGGAACGAAAACCGCCAGTCGTTCCCCCTTTAGGGGGTTAGGGGGTTAAACTCCACCTGGTACAAATTTGGCCATTTTTTGCCGGTAATGAATATCCTTTTGCCCGCGGCATCATAGGCTATGCCATTTAGCACGTCGGCTGGTGGCACACGTTTGTCTTCGGGGTACAAATTGGTCAGATCAATTTTTTCAAGCACCGCGCCCGTTTTAGGGTCAATCACGATAATATTATCCGTTTTCCAAACATTGGCATAAATTTTTCCATCGACATACTCCAGCTCATTAATTTCATTCACGGGGCCCTTATCGTCATAAACATCCACGTAACCGATGGCTTTGTAGGTGTTTTTATCAAGGAACCATAAGCGGTTGGTGCTATCGTCCATATAAAGCTTATTACCGTCAAAGCACATGCCCCAGCCCTGAACGCCTACGTTATTTTGAAAAGTGCTCAAACGTTTAAAAGTGGCCTTATCGTAAACGTAGCCTACTTTCTCAAAATAGGTAAGCTGGATGATCTTATCGCCCACAATGGATATACCCTCGCCAAAAACGGCGGAATCCAGCAAAACCTTTTGAACTACTTTGCCCGTGTTAAGGTCAACCTTTCTCAGGCTCGACTGATTGGTAACTTCCTGCCCCTGTGGCGGCTTTAAATAACCACCCCCGCTTTCGTATAAATAACCATCCTGGTAAACCAGGCCCTCGGTAAAGCAGCTGGTATCATGCGGAAAAGTTTTTATCACTTTATACGTGTACGTCAAGGGGGCTTTAGCCGCCAGCAATACTATATTTGTTGAAGCATCCTGGCTTTTGCCGGCAGTGTAAACCTTAGCGGTGATGATCCTCGGTCCAAGCCGCATCGTGGCTGTTTTTATAGCTAAAGCGGTCGTGTCTTTTTTCGAACCAACCCTAACCGAATCAAGTAAGTAAACTACCGAATCTGCTTTGGTACCTGCCGGATAATGTGCCTGAACATTTACCGCATCGCCTACTTTGTAAGTTGTGCCCGCTTCGGGACTAATCGTTACCTCGTTTTCAGTGCTGTTGGGTTTACAGCTGTATAATCCGCAAGCCACGAAAGCGGCGGCAGTAATCCATAAACTAATTTTATATTTCATGTGGTATTTAGTCGGCCTCCGGCCAAAACGCGTCTTCAATATGTTTTAGTACGTAATTATCTTTTTGGTCGAACAGGACGGATATGATGTCAAACCGCACTTCTCCCTGGTGGTTCATTAAATAAATATATTCGTCGGCAGCATCGGCAAGCAGCCTTTGCTTGCGTGCATCTACAAAATCTTCCGGTTCGCCAAAGCCGTTCCCTGTTCGTGTTTTTACTTCGGTAAATATAATCACCCGGTCTTTATATGCAATAAGGTCGACCTCTAATTTGCCATGCGTCCAGTTCTCGTCCAAAATCTCATAGCCGGCGCCTTCCAGGTGCGCCTTCGCAAGTGTTTCGCCTTTGCGGCCAAGGTCAAGGTGCTTAGCCATTGCGGTTAATTGTTTGCGGGCAAATTAAAGTAAAGCCACGCCATAAAACCCGACAGCACCAAAACCGAAATAATACTGCCATATACCATTCCCCAGCCTATTGCTTTAACAGGTTTGCTCTTTTTCCGGGTAGCAACCTTAATTACCAGTCCAAAAGCAAATATAAATACTGCCAGGCAAAGCGCCTCCAACAGATCTGTTAGCGTTGCCATTACATAATCGCCTACCAAAACAACCGACAGATAAACCCACTTCATGTCTTTATTTCAATATTACCGAACCCAAATAATCCGAAATGGTTTTCTCCACCTTTTTCATGTGCATATACTGGCTCAGCAAAATTTCCTGGTCGGCCTCAGCGGGGGTGCTTTGCAGCTCGGTGCGTAAGCCATCCAGTATTTTTGATACTTTTTGCTTTTTCAGGTGAAATATAGCGCCCAATATGGTTGCCCGCATATTAACCTGCTCATCGGGCACCAGTATTTTGTGCATCTCGTACCAGTTCTCACTCAGCGTGTATTTGGTGGCGATCAGCGTAACGGTTATGTCCACAATATCTTTATCGTCGTAATGGATAAAAAATTGTTCGTCGGGCAATACGCCATTTTCCAATTCCGCCCGGTAAATTCCGATAAACTTTTTGCAGGTTTCGTTCTCGAAGGTTACATCACTTAGTTCAGAAATAATGAATGGGCCGATATAGGTGTTGGTAATGCCATCCCAGTCAATAACGCGGTTACCATACAAAAGCAGCAGCCGGATGATCTCCCGCTCCTGGCTCGAATCATCTTTTACGCTTTTAAATTCGGGTTCTTCCGGCAATATTTCCTCTGCCGGGGTTACCGGCCGCGAAATTTGCTGCTGCGAATCCTTTTTGGCTTTCGCCATGCGCATTTTATTCAGCTCGGAGAGCAGCGCCCGTTCATCGATTTGCAATTGGTAGCTGCATTCCTTGATAAAAACTGAGGCTTTGATAGAGTCGGGTATTTTGGCGATGCTCTCCACAATCTCCCTTATTACGTCCGCTTTTTTTATCGGGTCATTGCCGACTTCTTTGAGCAGGATATCCGTTTTATAAAGAATAAAGTCTTTCTTGTTTTCCTCGATATGCTTTTTGAACCCGGCCGTGCCGAAATTGCGCACATAGGAATCCGGGTCATGCCCGTCGGGAAAAAGCACCACTTTTACGTTCAGGCCTTCTTCCAGTATCATATCCAGGCCGCGCAGCGATGCTTTTATACCGGCAGCGTCGCCATCATAAAGTATCGTTATGTTTTTAGTGAGACGACCGATCAGCCTGATCTGCTCGACGGTCAACGAAGTGCCCGATGATGCAACCACATTTTCTATCCCCGCCTGGAAAACCGACAGCACATCCGCGTATCCCTCTACCAGGAAGCAGTTATCCTCGTCGCGGATAGCTTTTTTGGCGAAGAAGAGGCCGTACAGTACATTGGATTTGTGATATATTTCCGATTCAGGCGAGTTGACATATTTGGGGACATTTTTATCACTTTTTAGCGTCCGTCCGCCAAAGGCGATTACCCGGCCGGTGAAGCTGTGTATCGGGAACATCACCCGCCCGCGGTAACGGTCGTACAGCGAGCCACTATCCCTTTTTACCGATAAGCCTGTTTCCTCTAAAAATTGCTGCTGAAAGCCATCTTTCAGGGCCTGCCCGGTAAAGGCCTCCCATTGATCCGGCGAGTAGCCCAATTCAAACTTTTTGATGATATCGTTGCTGAAACCGCGCTCCTTAAAATAGCTGAGGCCGATATTCCGCCCCTCTTCGGTCTCCAGTAAGCTTTCATGAAAGAATTTTGCCGCATAAGCGGTAACGATCATCAGGCTTTCGCGGTGGTTTTCTTCCTCCTTATTTTCCGGCTTTTCAACCGTTTCTTCAACCTCGATGCCATACTTTTTGGCCAGCCATTTTAATGCTTCAGGATAGCTGAACTTTTCCAGCTCCATTAAGAAAGTTATCGCCGAGCCGCCTTTGCCAGATGAAAAATCCTTGAAAATTCCCTTGGCCGGAGAAACCGTGAACGATGGCGTTTTTTCGTTGGCAAAGGGCGAAAGGCCCACGTAGTTGGCGCCGCGTTTTTTCAGTTGCACGAACTCGCTGATCACCTCCACAATATCTGTGGCTTCCATTATACGGTCGACGGTGCTGCGGGTGATCATTCAAAAATTCAGTAAAGACAAAAATATATTTTTTACCGCTGGATAAACCTACAGCTTATTAACATTTTCCTGACAAAATAGCTAACTGGAAAAACCAAGCAAACTAAGCTTTGGCCATCGGTCTTTTAATAAAACTCAATGCAATCCCGCCTAACACAATCGCGCTTCCGATAATTTCCTTAAACTCCAGCCGCTCCTTCAAAAGTAAAATGGCCAGGAAACCGGCAATAACCGTTTGGCTGAGCAACGCGATAGAAACTTTGGTAGACTCGAGAAATTTGATGGCGTAATTGATCGTTATCCATCCCGTCAGCTGGCAAATTATGCCCATCGCCAAAAGGCATTCCCAGGAAGATGCGGGTAGCCCGGTCAGTTCGATATCATCAACCAGGCAGATCAGCAATAAAAAAATGCTTGCAGCCAGCATGTTATAAAACATAAAGGTGATGGTCTCAATTTTTTGCAAGATGCCTTTGGTGATAAGGATATAACAGGCGTATAAAAAACTGGCCAACAGTGCCAGCAGAATGCCCGCGTTAAATTTTAAATGGATAACATCCTGGTACCCCACCAGGACAACCATACCGGCAATCGCCACCACTGTGCCGATCCAAAACCAACGGCCTGCCCGTTTTTTGAATAATAAATAGCTTAGCAAGCCCACCCAAACCGGTGCAAGGTTGGCCAAAAGTGTGGAAATGGTCGCGCTTATTTTTAAAAGAGAAATATGCCAAACGGCAATATCCGACGCAAATACCAAACCGCCCAATATGGCAATAAGCAGGTCGGCCCGGTTGATCTTTAGTTTATTTTTGATGATACAATAAGGCGCCAGGCAAACCCAGCCAATAAAAATGCGGTAAAAGCTGGATGTAAGCGCCGGAACGCCTGCAAGTTTGACAAAAATCGGCGAGAAGGCGATACAGAGGATACCGAGAAACAGGCTGATCTTTGGATTCATGAGGTGAAGCCAAAGATAGTTTATTCAACCGTACAACAATACCTGTTGTGACTAATCAGTTCGAGATTTTTACCGCAAAGTGCACGAAGTTGAAGACGCAAAGGTCACAAGGCCTTATAGCTTTCCAGTTTTTTCGCTGTGTTGACTGTGCCTTCTCAACCATTTCCGTGTTAAAAATTAATTTTAATTTATGGGCAGTACTTTAAGCCGAAGCCCGGGTTGCAGCGTCTTTCGGACTTTACCGACTTTCGGACTAATTTTAAATCAATTTATCCGGCGTTATCGGTAAATCCCTCACGCGTTTGCCGGTTGCATTAAACACCGCGTTTGCCAGCGCTGCCGCAACGCCGATAGTAGCGATCTCGCCCATGCCTTTGGCGCCCATGGGATTGATATACGGATCGGGTTTGTTGACGAATAACGCCTCCAATTGCGGAATATCAGCCTGTATGGGCACGTGATAGTTGGCGAAATCATTGTTCACCAGCCGGCCATAGCGGTGATCTATAACTGCTTCTTCCATCAGGCCCATGCCGGTACCCATTATGGTACCGCCGATAATTTGGCTCCGGGCGGTTTTCGGGCTTACAATGGTGCCGCAATCGGCAACCGAAACGGCTTTATCTACCTTTACCACACCCGTTGTTGGATGGACCAGTACCTTCATAAAGTGGACCGACCATGAGTACATCGCATATTTTGCCGCCTCGGGGCTGCTTTTCGAGGTAACCGTTACTTCCAACTGCGGCAAGTTATGGGCCTGTAATATCTGCGCGTAGCTTAGGTTGCCGCCTTCGGCGTTTCCGCTGAGTTCTTTTAATTTTTCCTTCAGTTGAACACAGGCATCATTTACAGCCGAACCAACTGTTGAGGTAACGGACGATCCGCCCTGCGTAGGTGAAGGAGGAAGTGCTGAATCACCTATCTTCACGCTTATCTTATCCGCGGCAACGCCCATCACTTCGGAGGCTATATTGGTCATTGCGGTACCGGTGCCAGGCCCGATATCGGTTACCGCGGTTTCAAGGTCCAGCGTCCCATCTGCCAAAAGCCTGGCCAAAACAGTTGCCGCTCCGCGGTACGCGCCAAACATCCCGGTACCCATGCCATACCCCACCAGCCAGCCGTTTTCGGTGGCCGAAGCCGGTTTCATATTGCGGTTTTTCCAGCCGATCGCGTCCGCGCCCAGTTGGTAGGCGTCCTTTAAAAATTTGCTGGAGTATGGTTTTCCTGTTTGCGGGTCAGTATCTGCATGGTTAACTACGCGCAAATCGATTGGATCCATATTCAGCGCGTAGGCCAGCTCGTCCATACCGCATTCCAGCGCAATTGCACCGGTGGCTTCGCCTGGCCCCCGCATGGGCGTGGGCGTATTTACGTTAAGCGAAACGAGCCTGTATCGTGTGTTTACGTTAGGACAGGCATACATTAGCTGGCTGATGTTTACAGTTCCTTCGGTGAAATCTTCATACATGGATGTCTGGCCCGAGGCTTCGTGGGTTATACCCACCAGTTTGCCGTCGGTGGTTGCGCCTAAACCCATTTTTTGCCAGGTATAGGGGCGGTAGCCTACAGCCGTAAACATTTCGGCACGGCTGAGCACCAGTTTAACCGGCTTTTTTAAGGCTTTTGCAGCCATTACGGCAGCAATTTCGTGCTGCCAGGTGCGCAAAGCCGCCCCGAAGGCGCCACCCACAAAGGGCGAGATAACGTGTACATTCTTAGGGTCGAGTTTAAAGGCTTGCGCTATACTTCGCTGGGTGCCTAAAACCCCTTGAGTTTTATCCCATACGGTTAATTTATCATCGCCATCCCAGTTGGCAATGATAGCATGCAACTCCATCGGATTGTGGACATCTGTGGGGAGGATATATTCCTGCTCGATCTTTACCGGGGCAGTTTTATAGGCATCTTCCTGGCCTTTCACATAATCCTTGCCATTACGCGGTGAAACACCTGCACTTATATTGCTTTTCAGATCAGTTTGAAAGGATGTCTTATCATAAGCTACCTTAATCAAAGTTGCCGCATATTGGGCGCGTTCAAAGGTATCGGCGACCACCAGGGCCACCGGCTGACCATTAAAGTAAATTTTGTTATCGTTAAATATCCTGAAGGGGCCTTTCGGCTGTACCGGCGGATCCTGGTACCCGGGTATTTTTGGTGAATTTATATAAGTATAAACCGCAAGTACCCCTGGCGCATTTTCAGCAGCTTTGGCGTCAATCGTTTTTATGGTACCGCTGGTAATGGTGCTTCCGGCCAATACACCATAAACCAATCCTTTTGTATTATATTCTGCAGAATATTTAGCCCTGCCGGTTACTTTCATCCGCCCGTCCACACGGTCCAATCCTTCAGCAGGCAAGGCGCTCTTTTTGGTTTTGTTTTCCATGGTATTCGTTCATTGGTTCGCTGGTTCATTAGTTTATTGGTAGAATAGCTAATGAACAATGTTAACTTATACAACTTTTTACAACCCTTACAACTTATTACAACCTTTACAACTTATTACAACCTTTACAACTTATTACAACCCTTACAACTTATTACAACCCTTACAACTTATTACAACCTTTACAACTTACGTCAACTCAAGTTCCGTCTCCAATAATTTATCCGGCGTAATAGGCAATGTCCTTATCCGTTTTCCCGTGGCATTGTATACCGCGTTGGCAACCGCCGCCGCCATTCCGATCAGCGCGATCTCGCCCATGCCTTTGGCGCCGATCGGGTTGATAATGGGATCGGGTTTATTAACAAAAATGGCTTCAATCTGCGGAATATCAGCGTTTACGGGCACATGGTAATCAGCAAAATTGTCGTTTACCAGTTTGCCGTAGCGGTGGTCGTAAACCGTTTCTTCAGTCAAAGCCATGCCGATGCCCATTACCGCGCCGCCTATAATTTGGCTTCGGGCAGTTTTCGGGCTGATAATGCGGCCGGAATCAGCGACGCAGGCTACCTTATCTACCTTAACTACGCCTGTTGCAGGGTGTACATGCACCACCACAAAATGCACCGACCATGAGTACATCTGGTACTTATCAGCCTCGCTGCCGGCCTTCGAATCGGTAACCACCTCCAGCTGGCTTAACTTATGGTCCTTTAATACTTTTACATAATCGGGTTTGTCAGCGCCGCCATTGCCGATGAGTTGCTGAAATTTTTCCTTAAGATCGGTACAAGCCAGGTAAACCGCCGAGCCTACGCTGGAGGCAATCGTCGACCCGCCTTGCTGAGGCGCGTTAGGATAAGATGAGTCGCCCAGGTCAAATCTCACCCTTTCTGCCGGGATACCCATTGTTTCGGACGCAATGGCCACCATCGCGGTACCGGTGCCAGGGCCAATATCACTAACGGCTGTTTGCAAAACAAGCCTGCCATCCGCCATCATGGTCGCTTTTACAGTTGCGGGTTCACGGTCTGCGCCAAATACCCCGCCACTAACACCATAGCCTACCAGCCAGCCGTCCTTCATTACCGAGCCGGGTTTTTGGCTGCGGTCATTCCAGCCGATATGATCGGCGCCCATTTTATAGGCTTCGTTTAAAAACTTACTCGAAAAGGGCTTGTTGCTTTGCGGATCGGTTTCGGCGTAATTGCGCATCCGCAGGTCTATCGGATCAATGTTCAGCTTGTAGGATAGCTCATCCATCGCCGATTCCAGTGCGAAAGTACCGGTCGCTTCCCCGGGGCCGCGCATCCAGATGGGCGAGCCCACATTCAGCGACACAATTTTATAATGCGTATCCACATTAGGGCATGCGTATAAATAACGGCTTACTCCTGTCGGGAACTCGGCAAAATCTTCGTATGCCGACGTTTGCCCAACGGCGGTGTGTGTTATACCAACGAGTTTTCCATCCGGGGTTGCGCCAATGCCTATTTTTTGCCACGTATGTGGCCGGTAACCGACCGAAGTGAACATATCCTTCCTTGCCAGCAGCAGTTTAACCGGACGTTTTACAACTTTAGCGCCAATAATTGCAGCTACTTCATGCGACCATACCTGCAACGCGCTGCCAAAGGCCCCGCCCACAAATTTTGAGTTCACTTGTATGTTTTCCGGCGGTAGTTTAAAAAACGCCGCCAGTTCGCTCTGCGTTTCCTTAACCCCTTGTGTTTTTGTCCACACGGTTATTTTATCCGCCGCATCCCAGCGGGCAGTACAGGCATGCAGCTCCATCGGGTTATGCACTTCGCTGGGAATAATGTATTCATGCTCCAGCTTAACGGGAGCGCCATTCCAGGCAGATACCGATCCCCGGCTGTATTCCGGCGTCATGCCATAGATCTCGGCGGGGGCAAAGCCATTATCTAAATGGTCGGTAAGGCTGGTAATATGCTTGTCTTCCGTGTATTCAGCTTTTACCAGCGAGGCGGCATATTGCGCCCGCTCGAAAGTATCCGCAATAACGAGTGCTATTGGTTGACCGTTAAAAACGATCTCATCATCATAGAAAACCCGCAGCGGACTTTTCGCAGGTTCGGGCTTACCCGTTTCGGGAGCATATCCGGGAACTGCCGGGGTGTTAAAATGAGTGATCACCGCCAAAACGCCCGGCGCAGACAACGCTTTTTGGGTATCGATGGACCTGATAGCACCTTTGGTTATTGTACTGCCTGCCAATACGCCATAAACCAATCCGGCAAGTTCATATTCTGCTGAATATTTCGCCCCGCCGGTAACTTTTAACCGGCCGTCAACACGGCTTGGGCCTGTTGATGATGATGGTTTATTTAATGTTTTGTCGTTCATTATTTTTATTTTAGTTGTAAGGATTGTAACATGTTGTAAAGGTTGTAGAAGTTGCCTTCTTTTTTTATCCATACAACTTGTTACAACCTTTACAACTCATTACAACTTATACCAGTTTATCCGGCGTTATCGGTAAATCCCTCACCCTTTTTCCCGTTGCATTAAATACTGCATTGGCGACTGCTGCGGCAAAACCTACAATTGTTACTTCGCCAATGCCTTTTGATCCCATTGCATTGGTAACCGGGTCGGGTTTGTCAACAAATAAAACTTCAATCTGCGGTACGTCGGCATTGCTGGCAAAGTGGTAATCGGCGAGGTTGTTATTCACATATTTACCATACCGATGATCAAGCACGCCGCCTTCCATCAGGGCCATGCTAATACCCCATACCGCGCCGCCAATAACCTGGCTGCGGGCAGTTATGGGGTTCAAAATTTTGCCACCATCCAACGCGGCAACCACCCGTGTTACTTTAACCGTTCCGAGCGTGGGGTGTACGTTCACTTCTACAAAATGCACGCAATAGGCATGTGACGAATATTTGTCTGCATTCGGCGTACCGCCCGATTTATGCGTAACCTCTACAAAGGGCAGGTTATGTTCCTTTAATATCCTTGCGTAATCCGGATCGCCGGCGCCGCTTTTTCCGTCGAGCTGGTTAAACTTTTCATTTAGCGCGGTGCATACCTCATATACAGCCGAGCCCACTGAAGAAGTGGTCATCGACCCATACTCGCCGGGCGCTGCCGGCAGGGAAGAATTACCCAGCTCAAACTTTATGTTTTCAACCGGGATACTGATAATATCCGACGCTATCTTAACCATAACCGTGGCTGTTCCCGGCCCCATATCGCTCGTAGAGCTTTGTATCAGCAGGATGCCATCGGCGCTTAACCGGGCCTTAGCAGAACATGGCGCCCGGCCCGCTCCATAAACGCCATTGCTTACCCCGTATCCCACAAGCCAGCCGTCTTTCATTACTGACCCCGGCTTTTGACTGCGTTTGTCCCAGCCAAAATGCGCGGCCCCCATTTCGTAACAATCCCTTAAATATTTGCTCGACCAGGGCAGATTTTGTTCGGGATCCTTTTCGCTATAGTTCTTTTTCCTGAATTCCAGCGGATCCATATTTAAGGCATTTGCCAGTTCATCCACGGCCGATTCCAGTGCAAATACGCCTGTTGTTTCCCCCGGCCCGCGGGTATAGGTAGGAACACTCATGTCCAGCCGCGTTAACCGGTATTGCGTGTTTACATTGGGGCAATTGTATAAAATATTTGTGGTTGCAGTTATTCCTTCGGCAAATTGCTGGTAGGTGGCGGTTTCCCCGGTAGCAATGTGGGTTATGCCTGTCAGTTTTCCATCAGCGGTGGCACCCATTCCCAATTTTTGAATGGCCGGCGACCGGTATCCCACCATGGTAAACATCTGCCCGCGGTCGATCACCACTTTTAAAGGCTTCCCGATCATCTTTGCACCGATCAAAGCAGCCTTTGCATAAGGCCAAAGGGGCGAGCCACTGCCAAATGCCCCGCCGATCACCTTTGAATTAACCGTTACATTTTCCTCCGGAAGTTTAAACATGCCCATAATTTCGCGCTGCATCCCTTTAATATACTGCGACTTGGTGTAAACCGTTACTTTATCGCCATCCCATTTGGCTGTCATGGCAAATGGCTCCATTGCATTATGCACATGGATGGGGGTGCGATATTCAGCTTCAATTTTAACCGGCGCATTTTGGTAGGCATTGGCCTCCCCACGCAGGTAATCGCTGCCGTCGCCCCATGGCTTAAAGGTATTTTGGAGACCTGCCTCGATGTTGGTTTGATGTTGTTCCTTACTGTATTGTACTTTTACCAGGGTTGCAGCATGCTTCGCGCGTTCAAAAGAATCGGCGATGACCAGTGCAATGGGCTGGCCATTAAAATAGATGCGGTTGTCGTTAAATGTTTTTATTTCTTCCTCGCCGCCATAGCCGGGAATTTTAGGTGCATTCAGGTGTGACACCACGACTACTACACCCGGCGCGCTTTCTGCTGCTTTGCTCTCAATGCCAGTTATTGCTCCCTTTGCTATCGTACTGCTCACTATTGCACCATAAACCAGCCCCGGAAAAGGATATTCCGCAGCATAACGGATGGAGCCGGTCACTTTTAGGCGGCCGTCGACGCGTGTTATGCCTTCTTTTGGAGTGTTCATTGGTTCACTGGTTCATTGCCCTTTTCGCCTCACCCTGCCCTCTCCAAAGGAGAGGGTTCTTTTATTGGTTTTAATTCTTAGCCTATTGAGTTTTTAAGCCCTCTCCTTTGGAGAGGGTTGGGTGAGGCTTCTTATGCTATTCCCGCCGCCTGTTTCAGCGCTTCCGTAATTGCCGCAGGGGCCAGCTTTAATTTAAAGGCGTTGTTTTGGTACGCTTTTGCGCCCTGCATCGCCAACTGCGCCGCTTGTTTAAAATTATCTTCAGTGGCTGCCTTCCCGGCCAGGAATTTCTCGGCCTCGGCTAACCTCCAGGGCTTATGCGCCACCCCGCCCATGGCCAGTCGTGCCGAGCGGATGGTACCGCCGCTCAAATCCAGGCCCACGGCTACCGAAACCAGCGCGAAGGCGTATGACTGCCTGTCGCGCACTTTCAGATAATAGCTGTTTTTGGCGAAGTTATTATCCGGTATTTCTATGCCCAGTATCATCTCGTCTTTTGCCAGGTTATTGTCCAGTTCGGGTTGATCATCCGGCAGGCGGTGGAAATCGACGAAAGGCATACGTTTTTCGCCCTTTTTGCCGGCAATGATCACCTGGGCGTCCAGTGCTGCCAGTGCTACGCACATATCGCTCGGGTGCACGGCTATACATTTGTCGCTTGCGCCAAAAATGGCATGCATCCGGTTATAGCCTTCCATCGCGCTGCAACCGGTACCTGGCTCACGCTTGTTGCAAGGCATGGTTGTGTCGTAAAAATAAGTGCAGCGGGTGCGCTGCATGATGTTGCCGCCGACAGTAGCCATGTTCCGTAATTGCGGCGAGGCGCCAGCCTTGAGGGCCATGCTCAGTAAAGGTTGCTTTTGCAGCACCAGCGCATTTTCCGATACAACGCTGTTTAGCGCCAGCGTACCGATATGCAGCCCGTTTTTCGTCGGAGTGATACCTTTGAGCGGCAGATGATTAATATCAACCAGCTTATCGGGTGCAATAATGCCATGCTTCATGTGGTCCACCAGGTTGGTGCCGCCGGCAATGATCTTGGCGCCCGGCTTGCTTATGGCCTCTAAAACGCCCTGCGGCGAAGTTGCTTTGGTGTATTGAAACTGTTTCATACCGGCAATCCTCCCTCCTTAACCTCTTGTATGGCGTTAACGATATTTGGGTAGGCCCCGCAGCGGCAGATATTGCCGCTCATGTATTCGCGTATTTCGTGTTCCGAATTGGCATGACCCTCGCGTATGCAAGCCACCGCCGACATGATCTGCCCCGGCGTACAATACCCGCACTGGAAGCCATCATGCTTAAGGAATGCTTCCTGCATCGGGTGAAGCTGGTCGCCCTTGGCGAGGCCCTCGATAGTGGTTACTTTTTTGCCGTTAACCATAATGCCAAGGGTAAGACACGAAATCACCCGGTGGCCATCCACATGTACCGTACAGGCGCCGCATTGGCCCAGGTCGCAGCCTTTTTTTGTGCCGGTAAGGTCGAGCTGCTCGCGCAGTATATCCAGCAGCGTACTTCTGGGTTCAACCATCAGGTTGTGGGCTGCGCCATTGATCTCCATGCTCAGCGGCATTTTTTCAAAGGCCCCGGCAATCCGCTCATCCATGTGCTTTTCAGCGGCTCTAACGGCATGCGCAGGTGTAAGCGCAACTGCGGTTATTAAGGCTGATTTTTTCAGGAAATCACGGCGCGACGGGTCTTTCACGTCCGGCCGGGTATCCGGTTCCGGAAGATTATTGTTGTTTTCCATAAACGACTTGCTTAGTAGAATTTAAAGTTAGCTGTTTTTTATAAAAGCAAAGCCGCGAAACAAATTATTTACAAAAATAGCGTTGCATATTCGATGATATAACGAGTTAGCGGTGAAGAGTTTATGTACCATTATATTCAATAGCTTCGCCGGCAAATTTGGCGATGGTACAGTTCGCGAAGCCAAATAACTGTTCTGGCATTCATATAATTACGTAACAAAGGGTGTAGTGTAGCGCCCGGCGGAAGGTCGTTTATTAACGTTCGGGCACTTTCAATAGCCGAAGCCAAGTCTATCCGCCAACAGTTTAACTCGATTTAATACTTAATTGCGGCGCCTTCCAGGGCCAGAATTCCCAGTCCTCATTAATTCGCCAAAAACGCAAGCTCCGAATTTTTATACACCGGCTTTTCCAGCTGTTTCCTCATGCTCTTAAAAACTTTCATCGGCGCATCGGCGGCAAACATATTTACCAGCCAGGAAGGCAGGCCGCCACCGGGATCCATGTGCAAGGTATAAATAACACTAACTTTATCGTTGCCTACGGGCGTGATCAGCCATTTACCCACTGATTCATTCACCCTTACAATGCCCTTCTTTTCAGGCACGAAGCCGGGTACTGCCGGGCCGTCAATCGTCACCACCTTAGTTTCCGGGTCCTGTGTAACGGTTAAGTGGGCAACAAAATCGCGGTTGGCTGCCGGCCAGGGTAAACTTACTTCCGAATAATAATATAGCTCGGAGGCTGACACCTGCTTCAGCAGCACTGCCGATTTCAGGTGATAAACCCAATCCGTCGAAGTTTTTATATCCATCAGTAGGGCAACCAACTGGGGCGCCGATGCGTCAAACCGGGTCTCTACTTTTATCCCTTTTATCTTCGAGCCCGGTACCAGGCTGGTGTATACTTTTATGCCATCTTCATCTGCTCTCAAATTCCAATCGGTTTGTGCCGATACGGCAGCGCTGTTTAATACTAAAACAAGCGCCAAAACCCATAGCCTTTTCATTGTATGAATTGATTTGTGTGTATTTCCTTGTTACCTTACGTATCTGTTCATCTACAAGCTTCAGTGGCAGCTTCTTTCGGACTTTGCTGACTTCCGGACATTACTAACTTCCTCAAAAGTCAAACTTCATAAAAAACCTTACTCCTGACCGTGCCACATCCGGGTGGTCCAGGTAAGTGAACCGCCGCACATAGTCGACCCGCAAAAGCTTGAATATATTTGCAATGCCCACGCTTCCTTCCACATAAGGCGTGCTGCCAAGCGCATTGGTAATGGGTGTGCCCGCGCCGTCAACCGGGAAGCGCAGCAAATCGGGGTGTATAGAGGGATTATTTTCATCCCTTAGGCCGCCCCAAAGTCCTTTAAAATTCACCACCTCGCGCCATTTCAGTTTTTCCAGCAAGGGGATCTTATTAAAAAAGAATCCGTTAAAATTATGGTCGATGTTAATAGCGGCGTAATGGTCGCTCACAAACTCCAAAAAGTTCATCAGGTTGTAACTCTGGAACTGGAAAGCGTAAGTTTGGTTGGCCCTGGCGATATCCAGCAGCGGGAAAGGCGCCTGTCCAAAAATATTGCTGCCTTCCACATTCACATCGGTATAACCCAGTTGCGACAGGTAAAAACGCTTGCTGATGTCGGCGGTTATATTGCTGTAATGATATTCGCCGCCCAGCACGCCGTCGAAACCCTGGTCGTACCGCAGCGTGAAAATCGGGTATTTATCCGGTATGGGCGTACGATACAGCTTGCCCTGGTAAAACTTTTCATAAGGGGCATACCGCAGTTCGGTGGACAGTTGTGTTGAACGGATATGGCTTACATTATTGGGCGCGCCATTTACATCGTTTATAAAATACAGCTCGCCTGCGGGGTTCTGGTTCCAGTTTTGAAACTCAAACTTGTACGAAAAATGGCTGATAAACTCGTGCACATAATCCAGCTTAAAAATGTCGTTATACAGCCACAGGTCGTTGTCGCCCCGTTTAAACGAGAGTAAAAAGTTATCCTCCTGCACAAACTGCAGTTCCTGGCCAGGAATTTTGGTATCGTGCTCAAAGCTGGCCCTTACATAGTTTTGCGGAAACCGGTAAATGGATTTGTCATTGAGCGAATAGGTAGTGCTTAAAAAATATTTAAAACGTTCGTCCTTAAAGCCATAGGCGCCATAGGTTTCAAAATAATACCGTTTGCTCAGCGTTGGCGTGGTCCGTCCGCCCAGCCGCAGCCGGAAGCCTTCAACCGGGTTAAAGCTGTAAAATGAATTTACGGGGCCCATTTCAAACCAGCCAAAATTTTTGTACCCCGCAAAAAATAGTGTCACAATATCCATGGTGCGTTTAACCGAAGGGATCACCTGCAGGCTGTCGATGTTTTTGTAGATATTGCTTTCGGCCGTGGTGAGGGTGTCCATACGGTTAACCTGCCAAAAAACATCATTTTTATCTTCGGCTTCCGGCGCCACCACCAGCGAAGGGCCTTCATAATCCCTGTTGGCGCGTGGCTGGTTAATTACAAAGTTTTTAATGGCAACAGCGCGTTCGCCAAAAATACCGCCGCCTTTATTTTTGTTCAGGCCGAAATCTATTTTCAGGTCGCTGTTGCTCAGGTGATAGCGTCCATCTTCGTTCTTTTCAAATTGAAGCGACGCCTGCATTTGCCGCACAAAATTCAGGTTGATGTTTTTGTTAACAGTCAGCACAGCATTTTCAACCCCGTAGTTGCCGTCCATGGTAACATAAAGATGCCCCTGGAAAAGCAGGTCGGTTTTATTTCGTGGTGTAAAGCTTAATTCAATAAGTTGCGGGTTTTGGTCCTTAATGGTGTCGGTAATAAAAAATTTGTAAAAGGTTGGCGCGTTGTCGGCAATCGGGCTCAGCATTTCGTTGCTAAGCAGCATAATATTGTTATCATAAATATCAATGTCCTGGTACATGCGGTTAAAGTAGGCGTTCAGGCCCTGGTTGTCTACAAAGTTTTCGTCGTACTTAACCTGCTTCTGGGCGGTGATTACCTGTTTGCGGGCGTCAGGGTTTTTGCGGAAATAATTGTCGGACAACTTCTCGTCCATGTAGAGCGGAAGCATGTTTTGCCCGCCCATTGCTGTCGAATCCTGCGTGATAAACAGGAACTGAAAATTTTTAAAGATGCGCTTGTTTTTAAATTTCTCCGAGAGGTCGCTCAGCGAGATGACCATCTTTTCGTACTGCTTGTATTCGGCATAGTCGTAACCTTCCACGCGGTTGTATTTTTTATGAGCAATCACCTGGCGGATCAGCTCGACTGCCGGGTTATCTTTATTGCGGTATTTAGGCTTTTTCCCCGCTTTAACGGTCACCTCGGTCAACTCCTTGCTTTCCGCCGGGAGGGCGAAATTCAAGGTTTGGCTCCTGCCGGGGATAATATTTTTCACGACAGTTTTGTAGCCGACAGCCGAGGCCTGTATCTGTGTAAAAGTGCCGTTTATCAACAGCTGGTACTGGCCGTTGTTATTCGTATTTACCCCCTGCCCGGTGCCCGAAACCTGTATGGTGATGAGCGGCAGCGGTTGGCCGGTTTTGGCATCTTTAACTTCGCCCCTCACGATGGTAGCCTGGGCAAAAGCAAAAATTGTCCCCGCAAGCATTGAAAGTGAAGTAAGCAGCAGCCGGTATATTATTAATTTTAAGTTCATTTTGTATTTGCTAAAGAAGTATTAGCGGCGGTAACGTGCGGTATCCCCGGGGTGGGGATGCTGCGGCTTTTTGCCGCTTTCCGGAATGGGACCCGTTGGTGTTTGACCGTGAGGCGGGGTTTTGCCCGCAAGTTTGAGAAGGGCGAGAGACGCATTGCGCGCCTCACGTCCTCATCAATAAATTGTTGTTATTTAGTGCCGAATGCGTAAGCCAAACGCAGGGCGACAAAATTCACCTGGCTGTTATTGTTGTTGCTGGTAAAGTTTGTCGAACCTTCATACCGCACCCCTGCATCCAGGTAGCTCTTGCCGCCCAGGGGGAATTGATAACCGATCTGCGGCGCGTAAATAAAGGCAGCGCCATTGTCAAAACCCACGTCGGATTTGTTCAGCGCGAAAGCAGCGCCCGCTTCCCCCTGTACGTAAAAATGGTTTACCGGGAAAAACTTTAGCCCGGCCTTTACCGGCAGCAGCTGGATATTGGTAGCTGTTAGCCCTGTACCATAAGCATTGGTTTTGCCTTGTATGCTGTTGTAGCCTGCATTAATAGTTACAAATAACTGCTGGGGCACAACCGGGATATCCGCCTGTAACGAGCCGCCGATATTCCAGTTATAACCGTTTGATAAATTACCGGTTGGGATGCCGGCGTCAACGCCAACGCTTAAAACAACACCGTCTGAACCGGTAGATTTTGTTTGATTAACAGGTGCAGTTTGTGCCTTGGCGCCAAATGCGAACCCGGCAAAAACGAGTGCCAGGGCTGTGATTTTGAATGAATTTTTCATGACTATAAGTATTAATATTAGATGTGTTTTTATTAAACACTGGTCAAATTAACGGCGCAAAAAGGGTGCACCGTTTCATCCTAATGTCACGTTTATTCAATCGCTTGATTAACAGTTATTTATTTTTTGACTTTTAAGGTAAAATAGTCAGGGTAATGTCATGGTCTGAAAACGTGCATGTTGAAATCGGGAGTGGCTGTAAAACAGATTATTATAAACTATGCGTTTAAACACTCAATTTTTGCCTTTGGTTTATCTTGTAATCCGAGAAAGGTCGTGATGGGGTCAATTCACAGACAGGTATGGTCGCCGGCGATAGCACTAACGATGGCGAAAATGGCGTGAATTCGGTTCACCTGGAATTTTCGCCGGTTATTATTTATAAAACAATTCCTCCGCCTTAAATAAATACTTCCGGCATATCTCCTTTCTTCGCTGCCACAAGTTGTGCGGCGAATTCCAAAAAAACTTTAGCGTATTTTTACACATGGTTAATTTTCGGTAAATTCGTTAAGTGAAACGCCAACATGATCCTGGGCTTGATTTTATAATTGACAAGCTTACAAACTCTATCGAGAACACTTTGACCGGTGAAGTGTTTGATACAGAAATCGTTAGATTGACAAACATAGCGACTGAGCAAATCAAAAAATCTAATTGGCAATTTAACTGGCATAAAGAGTTGAAGGACAAGACCAAAGAAGTTTATAAACTTACGACGGTGAACAATCCGACAATAATACAAGGGCTTTTAAGCGTAGAAGATAAGCAAGATCATATTTTTATGCACTTAATCGAGAGCGCAAAATTCAATAAAGGAAAAGACAAAGCGTATTTTGGTGTTCCGGGAAATCTTGTTGCGTATGCCTGCAAGATTTCTTTTGACAAGGGATACGAAGGCTTCCTTGCTTTTGACGCTAAATCGGCGCTTATCAAACATTACCAGGAATCGCTTCATGCAACACATTTTCGCGGAATGAGAATGTTCATTGAAACGGCTGCCGCGGCAAGACTCATTTCAAAATATTTTAAAAATTAAAAAAAATGGGACTCATTAAAGAACCAAAGGAAATAGACTTTTCAACCAAATCTGAACCCTGGACCGAGCAGGAACTTTCAGACTTCAGAAAAGTGATGCTGGAAATAAAAGCCAAAAATGCCAAGCGCAAAGAAAAAACTTTGCGTCCGAACGGCAACAAACAATCTGTGTAGATTTGCTGTTCGCTACGGCAATAGCACGGCTTGCGGCCGCTTAATAACTCGCTCAATCGCGAATAAAGTAGAGCAGCGCAGGTTACCATTAAAGGGTAGCCAGCGCAAGTAATTTCGGCAAACTCTCACTTATAAAACAATTCCTCCGCCTTAAAATAAATACTTTCGGCATACTTAGTACCCCAGGGCAGCACATTTGCAAAAAACAGTACTGCGCGGCCATGTTTCCTGTCGATGTTAAAAGCAGTATTGGCCAATCCACCCCAATATAAGCTGCCTGGCGGCGCGCCGTTGGTGCCGCTTACAGCTACTGCGAAGCCCAGGCCCATCTTGTCCCTTCCGATCCCCTTTGCTGTCTTATCCGTTAGCGTAGGGAACATATTTGAACCATCAAACCCAATCCATATATCGCCCATTTGGTTAACCGTCATGGTATCTATGGTCGATTTACTTAAAATTCTTTTCCCGTCCAACTTACCATCGTTTAATATGCATTGCACAAACCGTCCGTAATCATGCACCGTGCTGAACAAGCCACCGCCGCCGCTGAACTCCCTGGGCTTTAACTCGGCTTTATTATTGCGCCAGGCCGTATCGTTAACAAACTTGTCGCCCTTTAACTGGCCAAACGAAACGATGTTTTTGATCAGCGAGTCCGGTACGGTAAAAAAGGTTCTGGTCATCCCCAGCGGCTGGCAAATGTGCATTTCCATATAGGCCTCCAGGCTTTGCCCCGATATTTTTTCCACCAGTTTACCCACCCAATCCAGGCTGGTGCCGTAATAAAAACTTTCGCCGGGCTCAAAAATCCGCGGATAATCCTTATACTTCCAATCAGCCGGCTTTTTAAATTTGGCCAGTTTGGCATTATCAAAAAAGTAGGCAAACCCCGAAGTGTGTGTAAGCAACTGCCGCAGTGTTATTGATTTGGTCGATTTTACCAGCGTACCATCATCCTTTAAAACCGGTATTTCCTCCATTTCGGGCAGCCATTTGTCCAGCGGGTCGTCCAGTTTAACTTTACCCTGCTCCACCAATTGCATCACCGAAACCGCTGTCAGCGCCTTGGTCATCGAGTAGATCCTGAACACACTGTTTTCATCCAGCGGTTTTGGTTTGTCCCATAGCTCATTGCCATGCACGTAGCGGTAGTCAACGCCTTTTTTGCCCACCATGGCCACATAAAAGGCCGGAAGCGGGTTATTGGCAGCAACGCTGTCGAAAACCTTATTCCATGCTGCTGCCTGATCGGTTTTTTGGGCCTTTACACCCAAAACATTAAAAAATACCAGTACGCATAATAGCATCAGGGGATAAAATTGTTTTTTCATGATGATTGGTTTAAAATCTGAAGGATCGCCCCCGGGTGAAAGGCTGCAATGTTTATAATACTGTAAATATATATGTTATTAGGAAGGATAGCAAGGCAGCCTTGTGACAGTTTTGTCTCAACCCCATCCCCGGAGTCTGTGTCCCCATAGACTTCCCCCTTGCACGTTTGCTTGTGAGACCCACAAAAAAGGTAGATGAAAAAGACTTTTTTGAAGCGGAGCCGACAGATGAATCCATAACGGGCCCGGCCTTACCGTCTTCGGCTGGGGAAAAAAGCACGGGCTTTTGATTTGCCAATCAAAAGCCCGTGTTATTCAAAAAAATTAGCGCGATTAAGGCGTAATCGTACCTGCAATTATGGTAACAGCTGTTTGTGCAAGTAATCTTCCATGCACAGTAGCGCCTGTGTTAAGCGATATAAGCGTTTTGCAAAGAACATTGCCCTTAAAGTTTGCGCCCGTTCCTATGGCCGTTTTTCCCGAAACTACCCAGAAAATATTTTTTGCCTGCGCGCCGCCTTCCAGGGTAATTATAGCGCTGTTGTCCACAGTAAGGTTTTTTGCAATCTGAAAAACCCACACATCGTCTGCCAGGCCGGATAGTTTAACCCCGGCGCCGGTTATCAACACTCCGGTGCTCCATTTGTAAAGGCCCGGCTGTAAGGTCCGCCCGCTTAGGTCGCCGGCGTATTTCGCAACAAAAGGGGCGGGGAAAGTTCTCCCGTTTCCCGCCGTAAAGGCGGTTCTCATGTCGTTAATGGCTGTCGTCATTTTCGATGGCGTAGGCGCGGCATAATTAGCAGCGAAAATCTCCCCGGTTACCTTAGGCGATTTTGAAAACTGGTTGTTGGCGTCTTTTACCAATCCAAATCCGGTGATGGCAGAGGCCGATATCGGGCTAACCCCGATATTACCGGTAATGGCAGTAACGCCGGTAGTTGAAATTCCCGTTTCCGATAATATGGTAAAATCGCCGGCTGTTCGCAGGTTTAGCGGAGCCGCATCCACATCCTTTTGCGCGGCCAAAGGAGATGTTAAAGTATTTGATGATGTGGCGGGCGCGGCAGCTGTGGAATTATCCTTTTGGCATCCTGTCATAAATACAGGCGCTAACAAAACCAGGGAACAAAAAACGGCGAACATTTTAGATTTTCTTTGTTTTTGCCGGATCGGGGTATTTTTAATTAGATCAATTGCTTTACTCATAATGATTTTTAATAAAATATTTAAAGTTTGATCTGCCTGTTTCTTTAACCGGCTAAACCAAACCAGGCTATATGTGCAAACCGGGTGCCCCCTATAAAAACGCATTATCTCTTCAGCAGAATGTTTCGCCCGTTTTGGGGTTAGTGCCGGCTGCTATGTCGCTCACAACCATCATGGGGGTGTTTTCAAATAAAAGGGCTGCCCGATCAGCCTGGAAAATACATTGAAATTAAACACACTGCCCGAACTGCCCGTTGCAGCGCTGAAAAGTTATGATTAGTTTAAAGGATTATAGTGTAGCTTATTAACTAAAAAATCTAACCAACATTAAAAGTTAACACTTTTGGGAAGCCTGCCGGGACGGTTTATTTTAACCGATTGCCTTCACCGTGACTTATTATGTAATCTCAACGATAAAGGCAAAAAACAATTCGAAACATTCACCCGGTCTTCAGGTTGTTAGGATATGAGAAGTTTAGTTTATATCATCGTAGTCATACTGATTATCAGTTGGCTGCTTGGAGGGTTTGCCTTCCACGTTGGCGGCGACGCCATTCACATCATCATTGTAATTGCCGTTATCCTGTTATTGTTCAACCTTTTTGGCAACCATTCCGATTCGTACCGGCGCCGCTGGTGGTAGACTACCGAAAAACAACTTTCAACTAAGGCACAACTACGCGGGGCTCCGGTGGTAATTATCCTGGGGCCCGGCTATACAAACAGCAAACAGCACGCTGGTCGGCGCATGGGTAGCTATGGTCGATACCGATTTCAGCCGCGAAGCCGGGCGGCGGCGCTGCTATATTTTTTTCTAAATCTTTGTCACCCCGGGGCTTCTAATCCGTCACTCCTGCTCACCCGGCGGCCCAGGTTTACGTTTAAACAAGTAATTAAAAAGTCGTTCGCTTTTAAAGCAAATATTTTTTTATTTTTAAATAAGTTTTGATGCCCCCTGCTCAGTTGCCTGGAAAAAATGAAATATTGCCTTTTTATTTTATTGAGCTGGTTAAGTATAGGCCGCACAGGGGATGATATTTATACCTGCCAAAACGCCCGGATAACCATCTTCTCCTCGGCGCTTATTGAGGATATTAAAGCCTTCTCCTCCGCCGGCGCATCTGTCTATGATGCCACTACCGGCCAGCTCGATTTCAGCCTTGCAATTAATTCGCTTCAGTTTGAAAAATCATTTATGCAGCAGCATTTTAATTCCGACTATATGGAGAGCGACAAGTACCCGCGGGCGATATTTAAAGGAAGAATACTGGAACACATCGACGTAAGCAAGGACGGCGTTTATCCCGTAAACGCTACTGGTACGCTTACCGTGCATAATGTCACTCAGCCAAGAACCATCCAGGGAAGCCTTACCGTAAAAAATGGAATAATAACAATGGAATCAGAATTTATGGTAAAATGCGCCGACCACCATATAGATATACCCCAGATACTATTTTACCATATTGCCGAAAGTATTAAAGTGACTGTTAGCGCTACTTTCAGCCCTTATAAAAGCAACACGCTTAAATAAATTTAAGACATGAAAAAGTTTACCCTATTGCTGACCCTGATTGTTGTGACGAACCTGTTAATGGCCCAGTCACCTGATACGACCAAACACCCCACGGTCGCCGACTCGCTTTTCAATTCGATGAACGCAAACAATCCAAGGCAGAACGTCCCGGTTTTTTCTTCTTCGCGACTGATCTTGTCGCAAACCACGGAGACGGTTAAGAAGAACAACCTTAATTTCCTGGTATTGCATCACTTCGGGGATTTCGCCGGAAGCGCCGGCGGCGGGAAAACATTCTTCGGCCTCGATGCCATTGCCGACGTTTATATCGGCTTTGAATACGGCATAACCAACAACCTGAATATCGATATCGGGCGAAGCACTATCCCCTTAACCGGCGGCCTTGCACAGCTTGAACTAAAATATGCCCTGGTGCATCAAACAAGTGATGGTAGCTCGCCGCTTGCCATAACCATTTTGGGCGAGACGGGCGCACAGCTTTATAATTCTTTCCCCACTTTTGGCGACAGGCTCGCCTATTTTGGGGAAGCCATTTTTGCACGCAAATTTTCCCACGACTTTTCTCTGCAGTTAGCGCCTTCCATCGTACAGGACAATTTACCTATTCCGAATGCGCCCGGTAACGAGGAAACATTTTTCTCACTCACCGCCTCGACGCAAATAAAAGTATCGAAGATAATGAGCATTGTTGTTGATTATGCCCACCCATTTTCGTCATACAGAAGCGCTCACGGCTACTCGGACCCGGTAGGTTTGGGCCTCCAGGTTGTCACCGGCGGCCACGTGTTCACCATCAACGTAACCAATGCTAAAGCCGTTTCGGAGGTTAATTATTTAAGCAATACCCAATCGGATTTTTCGGAGGGACAATTCAGGTTAGGGTTTACAATCTCGAGGATGTTTGATTTCAACCATAAAGAGCATTATACACCGAAGAGATAGTCCGGAGTTGAAAGTCTTAAGGCCGAAGCCTAAAGTTCAGGAACTTAATTCGACTTAAGGCTTAAGACTACTGACTTACTTCCACCATTTCCATTTCGTTCACCTTTTCGTTGTTAAGGCGAAGAACCTGATCAAGGTCGTTTGAGGAAATTTCAAGCAGGCGCAGAAGCTCTGCACGCTCCACCTCACTCGCTTCTTTAAGCAATTCAACCAGGCTCAGAATAGAACAAAGGGGTTTCCGGAGCTCGTGTGAATTTGACCACGCTATTTGCAAAAGCACCTCGTTAGCTGTTTTAATTTTTTCGTAGGCGGCCTCCAGCTTTCTTTCTTTTTCAATAAGTTCGGTGATGTCAGTCGTCATCACCAGGTTGCAGTGCTGGTTGTTAAATAAAACAGGGTACGAAACGATGGATACGATAAAGGTGTCACCGCCGGCTTTTAAATGCTTGCTCACGCCAGCCAACTGAAACTCCTCCTGGTGTTTACTCAGGTAATCGTTAACAAGGTCATAATCGACCCCGGCGTTGATATCGTCGACGGACATTTTTAAAAACTTCCTTCTGCTATAGCCATATTTTTCAACCGCTGCATTGTTTACCTTAACAAACCTCAATTTTTCATTGTATATCCACAGCGGGTTAGGATTAGATTCGAATAGCTGCCGGTATTCCTCCTCGGATTTTTTTAGCTTATGCTGCTGCCGTTTGATTTTTACATATAAAACGTAGCTGATGATGATAACAAATATTAAATCATTCAGGCTCCTGTAAGAATCCTGTTCGGTTGGCGCCAGGTGCCGGTAAAAAAATGTGATGATTGGATTGCTGAATAAGGCCCAGCAGATACCGATCAACAAAAAAGATAAAGGAATTCGAGCCGAACTAAACATATTGGAATAAAAATTATCTTTTAATCCTAATACGCAAAAAAATGAATTTGGGTTGTGTATCGAATATTGATTTACACAGTATTATCAGGCTAACTTTCGGGTAAAAAAGTTTTCACCACTTCATACATACCCGGTTCAAATGTGGCAATCTTGAGCGCCTCGTCAAGATAAGGAGATGCCGCCGGGTTGCTGCGCATATTTTGGTAATCTTCCATACTCCTCCATTGGGCGTACATGGTCACCCTGGTGCCGTCGATGCCCCGGTGAAGGCTGGATGAAATGAAACCGGTTATTTTTTTGACGCTGTTTTCGGTAGCAAGCGTAAGCAATTCAATAAGTTTTTGCTGGTTTGCGGGAGCGACAGTAAAAACATTGATTAGCGTTAAATAATTATTTTCGGCGGAAATAGTGGTCATCGTTATAAATGATTTTACATCCTTAATTTTAGAAAATGTAACCGGGTCAACCCATTAATTAGCGCCTATACGGCCTTTTGATCTAAAAAGCGCTTTTTCAGCCAGTTGCGCACTGGTTCATCATACAGTTTAAGACAGGCATAGGCAATAGCGATACTAACGACGAAAAGCAGTGCACCCATCCATAGGCCTTGCGCCATGGGTACTTTATTTTTTACCACCCAGCCGGTATACAGGTAAATGAGGGGGTAATGGGTAATATACAGCGGATACGATATGTCGCCGAAGAATTTGCATACTTTCGTTGCAAAATTCCGCCTGATCTGGCCGCCGGCGCCAATGGCAACTATGAGCGGGAAAAGTACGATTACACAAACCGATTCATACAAACCGTTCATCCAAAGATGCTGGCTGCCGCCGAGCCTCGGCACAAAAAATATCGCGGCGATGAGCAGGCTGGCGACCGTAAAGGCGCCTTTGATGTGTACCAGCTTACCCATCCTGAAAAGCAATACGCCGGCAAAAAATGGATAAAGCAGCCGCGTAAAACCAATATAAAGCTGTTGCCCGTTAAGGCTCCAGCCGCCGATCAGGTCGCCCTGCGGACCGAACACTAAATAGTTGACCAGCATACAGGCCGCCAGGAAAACAAATATACTGAGCACTATTTTTGAAAACCTGCGCACGATAACCGCATACAAAATGTTCGCGATATACTCAAAAAACAGCGACCAGGCCGGTCCGTTGAGCGGGTGCATTTCCTGCCAGCCGCGGATGTCCATCGAAATGGGCAGCGGGATAAGCGTGCAACCCACCAGCATTACCAGCAGCATCTGCCATACCGGGGTGCCGGCAATTAGCGGGAATGCGGGGCTGGCCTGGAAGTAAAAAAACACCGCCCCAACAATCGAACCCATTATAACCATGGGCTGTAAACGCACCAGCCGGCGTTTGTAAAAATCCCATTGTGTCATCTTCCCCCAGCGGTCGTCATAGGCATAGGCAACCACAAAACCGGATAACAGGAAAAAAAAGTCGACTGCCAAATAGCCGTGATTAATAAACTGGTGAAAACGATCACCCGAATAGGTTTCAAAAACATGGAACATGACTACCAAAATGGAAGCTACGCCGCGCAATCCGTCAAGGATCTCGTAATGGCGTTTTGATTCGAGGAACGCTGGGGTTTTACTCATTTTACCGGCAATGCAATTAATTGAAATAAAGGTGGTCGTTTGGTGCAAATACCGTGATTTGTTAACCCGGCAAAAACCAAAAGCTAAATATGCTTTATTTTATGAAGAAAGCAAAATAGCTGACCCGGTAAAATTTCTGCGAATACTGGCGCGAGTGACGGGGCAGACCAGGCGGGCGACGCCTGAATCAGGGTTTTCTGATACCAGTTAAACAAAGCTGCCTGTTAAAATTTTGCCCGAAAGTACGTGGTTTTCAATCCCCTGGCGCGGGTCAACGGGCGATTACTTACTGATCTGTTACAGGCATTATTAATTATGCGGTTTTCATCAAAAAACGTCTTTTCAGCCAGGCCCTAACCGGTTCGTCATATAGTTTTAAATAAGTCCAGGCCAGCAATATGGCTACTATAATCAACCCAACCCCTACCGGCAAACCCTGGCTCAGCATAATTTTTTTGTTGGTTACCCATGCGGTAAACACATAAATTAGCGGATAATGGGTAATATAAATGGGGTAAGAAATATCGCCCAAAAACTTACAAACCTTAGCCGACCGTTTTCCCACGATATGCCCCCCGGCACCTATAGCAACAATAATGGGGAATACAATGATGATGCTGATGCCCTCAAAAAGTCCGTTTTCCCACAAGTGTTTGGCGCCGCCTAAAACTGGCGCCGCCAAAAAGGCAACCAGGATGACGCTGCACCAGCCAAACGCGTTGTTTATGCTTATACGCTTGCCGATGCGGAACAACAGCAGCCCGCCGAAAAACGGGAATAGCAGCCGCGCGAACCCAATATGCATCTGCACCGGGTCGTCAATGGCCCAGCCACCGATCACGTTTCCGCTTGGGCCAAAAAGTAGCCACTGTAATAAAAACAAGGCCGATATTACCACCAAAATCGTTAAAAGCAGTTTTGAAAACCGGCGAACCAGCACGGCATACAGAAAGTTACCCACATACTCAAAAAACAATGACCAGGCCGGCCCGTTCAAAGGGTGCATCTCCGTCCAGCCGCGAATATCAAGCGGCCGCCATACCGGGAAAAGCGTAAAGCCGATCACCATCACCAGCAGCATTTTGATTAAGCTGGTGTGCGCCACGTTCGGAAAAACAGCCCCCTCCTGGAAATAAAACAATACAGCACCCACTATAGAACCAACGATGATCATGGGCTGCAGGCGCACCAGCCGGCGTTTAAAAAAGTCCCAGGTGGTCATCCGGCCCCAGCGATCGTCGTAAGCGTAGCCGATCACGAAGCCCGACAGCAGGAAGAAAAAATCGACCGCCAGGTAGCCATGCCCGAGATATTGCGGGTACGAGGGGCCGCCCAGGTACTTTTCGAACGTGAAGGATTCGAACATGTGAAAAGTGACCACAAAAATGGCGGCTACGCCACGCAATCCGTCAAGGATCTCGTAATGGGGTTTGGTTTCAAGGTACCCTGGGGTTTTACTCATTTTACCGGCAATGCAATTAACTGAAATAAAGGTGGTCGTTTCGGGGTCATAACGGGATTGGTTAACCCGGCGGAGCCCAAAGCGTAAATATGCTTTATTTTATGCAGAAATTAAAAAATAAGCTCCCGAAAATTAGCGGGAATTTAAACATGCCGGAAAGAAAGGAACAGCAGCCGGCAAAACCGGCCGCCGTTTTAGCTTATTAAAGTATCTTAAAACCAACGCTCAGCGCCCACAGGTTTTGCCGTTGCTGGTGGTCTTCGTTCACCTCGTTAACGCCAAACTGGTAGCGCAGATCAGCGGTTAGCGGGCCAAAATCTACCCCGGCGCCCAGCTGTCCTTCAACAGTCAGGTTTTTATAGCTTTTAAAATCGTTGTAAGTGGCATTAAAATTTTGCGACAAGCTTTCATCGGTATTTAAAATCGTCGTAAAAACAGGGCCGCCCATTATCCTGAAATTTAATTTTTGCGGCCCGAACCTAACGCCAAGTAAAACCGGAAGGTCGAGGTTGGTGAATTTAACGGTGCCGCTGTAAACGTCGTCGTCTGATTGGAACTGGCCGCCGGTGCCGCTCAAATAAAGCTCGGGCTGCAAATACACGCTGCCGCCAACACGTACAAAAGCGCCGGCCTGGTAGCCAGCCACACTTGAGTTTTTGAGGTTGTTGGCGTCGATGGTTGAATAGTTGACACCGGCTTTAATGCCCACCGAAAATTGTGCTTTGGCGGTGATACACACCGAAATAAGCACTGCTAAAATTAAAATATGCTTTCTCATGTTGTAGTAGTTTGTAGCTGATAACGTAGTTTATAAAAATTAAGTATTGATTTTACCATGAGTTCGATACAAGCACCGTACTCGCCTCACCCCAAAACCCTCTCCAACAGATAGGGCTAAAAAGATTGAAGATTTGGCCCTTTGCATCGAACTCCTCTCCTTTGGCGAAGAGTTAGGTGAGGCCAAACGTAATGCCTGAGCAAAACCCTTTTATCCAACTCACTTTGATTTTACCGCCCCGCAATAGCCCTGCCAAAAATTTTTGGGAAAAGCCTTTTGTATTTTCCTATTTTTGCTGAAAACAATTTAGTTATGGCCGAGATAAGCATCAGTAATAAGGACTGGGAACGCGTAAAAATAAAGATTCAACGAAAATATAACCACTTAACAGACCAGCAATTACAATACACAGCGGGGCAGGAAGAGAACCTGATCAGCAGGTTGATGGAATTGGTTAAACGCGACCGCAACTATGTAATTTTTACGCTTAAAAAAGCGTTAGTAAACATCGACAATAACCGGCTCTGAGTTTAGTCTAAAGTCTGAAGTCCTAAGTCCTAAGTAAAAAGCGTAATCGACTTAAGACTTTAGGCTAAGGACTTGAGACTTTTACGTAGTTTTATATAAAAAAAATTTAAGGATGATAAAAGGAATTGTGTTTGTGAGGAAATTTAAGAAGCAATTGTTTATTGCCGGTACATTGGTGCTGGCGTTGGCCACTTTTAGCTTCAGGGATGATCTGTTCCAGATATCGAAAAACCTTGATGTGTTTGCTTCTGTATACAAAGAGGTCAATATAAACTACGTCGACGACATCAATTCGGCTAAAATGATCAAGACGGGGGTAGACGCCATGCTGGATGGCCTCGATCCTTATACGGAGTTCGTGCCCGAGTCAGAAATAGAGGATTACAAGCTTCATTATGTGAGCACCGAATATGGCGGCATAGGCGCCGGCATTTTCGCACGGGATGGCAAAGTTTATGTTTCGGATGTGTTTGAAGGGTTCCCGGCCCAAAAAGCCGATATACGCGCCGGCGATGAGCTGGTAAAGATAAACGACGTGCCCCTGGCCGGCAAGGATAACGACCAGGTAGGGGCTTTGTTAAAAGGATCGAAAGGCGCATCCATAAAGCTGCTGTTGAAACGCGACGGAGCGCAGCCGACAGAAAAAACCCTGGTACGCGACGAAATCAAACAGCCTAACGTATCCTATTATGGTATGGTAGATGGGAACATGGGCTATATTAAACTGGATAAATTCCTGGAAAACTCCGCCGATGAAGTTACCAACGCGCTCACTGAACTGAAAAAGAAAAACCCCAGCGGCATCATCCTCGACCTGCGCTCAAATGGGGGCGGCATCCTGCTCGAGGCGGTAAAAATTGTAAATCTTTTTGTGCCGAAGGATGTGGAAGTGGTATCGCAGATTGGAAAAGTAAAGGAAAAAAACTTCACCTATAAAACCAACGGCGCCCCGCTCGAGCCCAATTTACCCCTTGTAGTGCTGGTAAATAACCATTCGGCTTCGGCTTCGGAAATTGTTGCCGGCTCGCTGCAGGACCTCGACCGGGCGGTGATCATCGGGCAGCGCAGCTATGGCAAAGGGCTGGTTCAGCAAACATTTAACCTCCCGTACAATAGCCTGGTAAAAATCACCATCGCCAAATACTATATTCCTTCGGGCCGCTGCATACAGGCCCTCGACTATACCCACCGCCGCGACGATGGCAGCGTGGTGAAAGTTGCCGATTCGCTGATGCACGAGTATAAAACCAAGGACGGAAGGTCGGTGTATGACGGCAGCGGCATTTACCCCGATGTTTTTGTTAACCAGGAGCATTTTGCCAATATTACGGAGGCGCTGGTGGGCAAGCTGCTGATATTTGACTACGCAACCCGTTTTCGCAATGAGCACCCCAGCCCGGATAATTTGCGGACGTTCAGTTTGTCGGACGCTGATTATGCCGATTTTGTAAAATTCCTGGCCGATAAAAATTACAGTTACAGCACCGGTTCGGAGAAGCTGCTGGCCGACCTGAAAGCGGAAGCTACCAAAGAAAAACAATTCAGCGAGATACAAACCGAATACGACGCCCTGAAAGCGAAGATGGACGCCACCAAAAAGAACGACCTGCAAATTCATAAGGAAGAAATAAAGGAAGTGCTCGAAAACGAGATCGCCTCGCGCTATGCCTACGAAAAGGGCCGCTACGAAACCAATTTTAAATACGACAAAGAACTTGCCCAGGCCGTAAAAGTGATGCAGGATAACACCCTTTTAAGTAATATCCTGAAAGGCGAAGGCCAGTATAAAATTATCGGCAAACCGATGGCGATGGTATCGGCTAAAAAATCCGATAGTGGTCACTGATAGTGATTAGTCCGAAAGTCGGTAAAGTCAGTAAAGTCCGAAAGAAGCTGCAAATGATTTTTCCTAACTTCGGACTCTTCTGACTTTCCGGACTTTTCTGACTTCTTTCAATACTTCAGCACAATAAACCCTGTTTTATGCTTAAGGATGCCTTTGACCGCATAATCCAACTGGTAAAAATACGTCCCCGGCACTTGCATCTGCCCGTTTTTATTGCTGTGCCCATCAAATCCCTTTGAACTGTTATCATAGCCTTTTGCCTCATAGATCAGTTGGCCATCGCGGTTCATGATGGATAGTTTATTATCAGGATATTGGCTGATGTTGTCGATCTGTAAAAAGTCGTTTACGCCATCGCCGTTGGGTGATATGCCCTGGTGTACCTTTATGCCGTCATCGGCCAGTGCGAGCGTTTCGATTGGCTTCGCAACGCTGATGCCAGGGAAGTAACTATCAGCGCCGCTGGTGGCCCGGGTTACCGTCAGAGTATAGGTTTTGGTAGTGGCGCCATTCTGGGCCTTTACGACGGTGGTGATGGTATTGGGGCCTATTGCCAGCGCTATGGGCGCGGTCTTCGTTCCCGAAGTCACCGTTGTTCCGTCTACCTTTATGGTTGCATGGGCATCGCTGCTCACCGGTTTTAGCGTCATCGATGTGGTAGCATTACTTGCACTTAGCGTATAGCTGGTATTGCTTGTAGTAAATGATGGTGTTAACCCATTGAGGCTTTGGCCCAGCGTAGCCAGGTTTGCGTTGGACGATAATGCCCTTGTTTCGGTAATGGTATAGGTTTTTTGTGTTACTCCATCCTGTGCCGTTACCGTAACCGCAATGGTATTGGGGCCGGTGTTCAGTGCAACCGGCGCAGATGCCGAACCCGAAGCAACGCTTGCGCCATTAACCTTAACGGTGGCCCCGGTATCACTGGTAGTTGGCGTTATGGTTATTGTTGCCGTTGTGTTTTCAACCTTCGCCGTGTAGCTGGTTGTGGCGGTTGAAAATGACGGGCTTAATCCGCCGGCGCTTAAATGCAGCGCCGAAAGGTTTGCATTGGTTGAGCCGGGCCGGTTTACCGTAACCGTATAAGTTTTCGTGGTGGTTCCGTTCTGCGCTGTAACGATGGTAGTTATGGTATTCAGGCCGATAGCCAAAGGAATGGCTGTCGAAGGTGTACCTGAAGTTACGGATGTGCCGTTAACTTTCACGGTAGCTGTTGCGGCGGCCGTTATCGGGGTTACCGTAATGGAAGTTACGCTCCTATCAACCGTTGCAGTATAGCTGGTAGTAAAGGGTGCGAAAACCGGCGATAAAGTGCCCCGGCTTAGTTGCAGGCGCGAAAGGTTTGCATTTATCGATTTTGCCTGCACTTTTATGCTCACTATTGCGGAGTTGCTTCCGTAAAGATTATAAGCGGTAATGGTATAATTTGTCGCCGGGCTTGTAGCGAATGTCATGCCGCTAATAATACCGGTAGCGGTGTCGAAGTTTAAACCTGTGGGCAAGGCAGGGCTTATAGTATAACCCTTACCTAAACCAACTTTTTGTAGTATTTTGTTTCTTGCGTCGGAAACATACATAAAACCAATTTTGTCTACCGCCACATCTATTGCCCTGCCATAACCCGAGCTGATTTCAACGGCGTTGCTTTGGCCGGCAGCAATTTCCAATACCGAGCTGGTGCCTGAAACATACAGGTTACCCGCAGCGTCGACAGCTATACCGCTGGCCCCATTGTTTGCGCTTGCTAATAAGATGGTGCTGCCATCACTTGCCAAAACCTCTTTAACGGTGTTATATCCCATTTCGGTCGCATACACATTGTCTGAGGCATCCACTGCGACTGAACCTATGGAACGAAAGCCGGAACCTATGTTAATGGCGGTGTTTGTGCCCGCAGGAATTTTCTTTACAGTATTATCTCCAAGGCTAGCTACATAAGCGTTACCGGCCGCATCCGCCGCCATCATATAAGGCCCGTTTAATCCCGACGCGATGGTTACGACAGGCCCTCCTCCCGCCGGTATTTTGGCAACGGAGTTGTGGTTATAGTCCGCCACATACACGTTGCCCGCAGTGTCTACCGCTACACCGGTAGCAAGACCAAATCCCGATCCGATGGTAGTAGGACTTCCGCCGGCGGCAGGTATCTTCATGATGGTGTTCGACTCATGGGCGACATAAACGTTGCCCGCCCCGTCAACTGCAATACCGCTGATACCTGCGATACCGGATGCAATGGTTACCGGTGTAGTATTGGGAACCGCTCCGCCTGTGTTTACCGGAGCGAGCGGTGATATTGCGGTTCCGGATAAGTACACCTGGGGGCTGCTATAGCTTAT
>Ga0206971_10076_pt1 | contig 35768 bp, 33 predicted proteins | sample Alteio_BWOrgHeat_85_FD_152917 | JGI IMG/M metagenome (GOLD analysis project Ga0206971, IMG submission 152917) | Enriched cells from forest soil in Barre Woods Harvard Forest LTER site, Petersham, Massachusetts, United States -... | ecosystem: Environmental > Terrestrial > Soil > Temperate forest >...
ATAACCGGGCAGACGTCGTGTTTGGCAGCCGGTTCAAACACAGCTCGCTTCAAGTACACCGCACTTACCATTATTTCGTAAATCGTTTGCTGACCAGCCTCAGCAATCTGATGTCAGGCCTATACCTTTCCGATATGGAGACGTGCTACAAGGTTTTCCGGACGGACCTCTTGAAGTCGATGAATCTAATGTCAAAACGCTTCGGTATTGAAGTCGAATTTGCCGCCTACGTGGCTAAAACGAGTGCCCGGCTTTTTGAGGTCCCTATTTCCTATTATCCCCGGACACGTTTGGAGGGAAAAAAAATAAATTGGAAAGACGGCGTCGCGGCTCTCCGGCATCTGATATATTTCAACTTTCTCCGGTCTCCAAAGGATTGTTTTACGGAGCTCCCAGCCAAATACCGGCCTGAGACGTCCTCTAATCCCATGGCGCGAGGAATTTAATCATGCGCGTTGGGTATAATGAATCACACTTTTTACCGAGAGGAACCTTATGCTAAAGAAAGCGTTGATCACCGGCATCACCGGACAGGACGGCTCCTACCTGGCTGAGTTGCTTTTGAAAAAAGGGTACGAAGTGCATGGCATTATTCGCCGGTCCAGTTCCTTTAATACGGCGCGTCTGACAACAATTTATGAGGATCCCCACACCCCGCAAGCCAAACTCAAACTCCACTATAGTGATCTGACCGATGGCAGCGCCTTAAATCAGTTGATCAAAAAAATTAAGCCGGAAGAAATTTATCATTTGGGCGCGCAGAGCCATGTTCGGGTCAGCTTTGATATTCCCGAATATACCGGAGATGTAACGGGGTTGGGGACATTGAGGCTACTGGACGCGATTCGTGAGAGCGGCGTCAAAACACGTTTTTACCAGGCGTCCTCTAGCGAAATGTTCGGCAAGGTCGCGGAAACTCCCCAAAGCGAGAAAACACCGTTCTATCCACGCAGTCCTTATGGCTGTGCGAAAGTGTATGGATATTGGATCACGGTTAATTATCGCGAATCGTACGATCTCTTTGCCTGTAACGGCATTCTCTTCAATCATGAGTCACCGCGGCGCGGAGAAACATTTGTCACGCGTAAAATTACTCGCTCGGTCGCCCGCATAAAGGCGGGGCTCGAGAAAGAACTTTATTTGGGAAATTTAGACGCCAAGCGCGACTGGGGCTATGCACCGGAATATGTGGAAGCCATGTGGTTAATGCTGCAGCAGGCCAAGCCCGACGATTACGTTATCGCCACCGGCGAAACGCACACGGTGAAGGAATTTGTTGAAGAAGCGTTCTCCTATGTCGGACTCCACTGGCAAGATCATGTGAAGATTGATCCGCATTATTTTAGACCCACCGAAGTCGACCTACTGGTCGGAGATGCATCGAAAGCCAAAAACGTTCTGGGCTGGAACCCTCGCGTCAAGTTTAAAGAGTTGGTCCGCCTTATGGTCGATTCTGACCTGGCCGAAGCCACCCGCGAAGCGAAATTCCATTATGCCGAAGCCAAACGTTAATCCCGTTATTTCCTGGCCACAAGAACGGGTTATTGTCACCGGAGGCGCTGGATTTCTGGGTTCCTTTGTCGTCGACCAGCTGCGCGCCAAGCATTGCACGACCATCATTATCCCACGCAGCCAAGACACGGATCTTCGCGATGCTTCCGTACTTGCTCCCTTCTTTGAGCGAACGAAACCTACCGTCATTATTCATCTGGCCGCCGTCTGCGGCGGAATCGGAGCCAATCAGGCAGCCCCGGGGCAATTTTTCTACGACAATGCCATCATGGGCATCCAGCTCATGGAATATGCTCGGCGCTATGGCATCAAGAAATTTGTTCAGATCGGAACCGTCTGTGCCTACCCGAAATTTCCGACAACAATTCCTTTTGACGAAGAAGATCTATGGAGCGGTTATCCCGAAGAAACTAATGCGCCATATGGTTTAGCCAAGAAGATGCTGCTGGTTCAGGCGCAGGCTTATCGGGATCAATATGGGTTTAATGCGATTTACGTTTTGCCCGCTAACCTTTATGGACCTCGAGATCACTTCGATCTGGAAAAGTCGCATGTCATACCGGCCATGATTCGTAAATTCATGGATGCCAAGGGCGCCGGCGCAGCTTCCGCCACATTATGGGGATCGGGAGTGCCGTCTCGCGACTTCTTTTATGTTGAGGACGCAGCCGAGGGGATACTCGCAGCTTCAGAGAAATACAACGGTCGTGATCCCGTCAATTTGGGGACTAGTGAAGAAGTCAGTATTAAGACTCTGGCCGAGATGGTCGCTCGCCTCACTGGATTTCAAGGAACGATCCTCTGGGACCGATCAAGGCCAGATGGCCAGCCGAGGCGTGCTATTTCAGCAAAGAGAGCTTTCGAAGCCTTCGGATTCCGAGCTAAGACATCTTTAGAAGCCGGTTTGCTCAAAACCATCGAGTGGTATAGAAAGAATCAACCAAATTCAGCATCCTCTGGAGTGGACAATACAACGCGTCATTGAACTCTAGTCAGATGAATCCTTTCCTTACGACTTATTCTCTCGCCAACCGAACCGGTCTCTTAAATTTTCCCACTGCTCAATCCCTTTTTTCGCATGCCTACTTCGCTTACAAGAAATGGATCGAAGATCCGTATACGCCGCTTGTCCAGAAGAGCCCAGAGCTGTTTAAAGGGGGAAACATCCTCGATGTGGGGGCTAATATTGGTTATACCGCCGCGCTCTTTGCCAAGGTCGTAAGCCCTGGATTTCGTGTGTATGCTTTTGAGCCCGAAGACAGAAATTTCAAAATGCTTAAGCATTCGGTGTCACGCGGGATTCTTGAAGGGACGGTAATTCCCATCTGCGCCGCTGTCGGCGATAAGAACGAAATGGGCGAACTTTGGCTAAATCCTGAGCACCATGCCGATCACAGAATGGTCACGCCAAGTTTTCATGGGAAAAATGGCGCTCGCGCCGAAACTCAACGAATTCCCATTATTCGACTTGATGATTTTTGTTCAAAAACGTTTCCCGACGATCCGGTTCGGTTAATTAAAATTGACGTCCAAGGTTACGAGGAATGCGTTTGTCGAGGAATGCAGCAACTCCTCATCAGTAACCCTCAAGCCTTTGTGGGTCTGGAATACTATCCGCACGGCATGGAGAGTCTAGGGTTCAAAGGGTCCACCGTTCTTCATTTCTTTGAAGAAAGAGACTATTTCGTTTATTCCCTAAGCCGCCAGCATGGACTGCAAAAAGTACAGTATGCCGATATTGTAAAAATCATCGGCGCGACGGGGTATGTCGATCTCCTTTTTTCCAAATCTGTTACAATTCTCGACGGAGTATCTCGATGAATTCGCTCTCTGAATCTGTAATGACCACCCCGAAAGACCAATCTTCTGTGGTGTTAGCCAAGGCCAAAATGGACCTTGTGACGGAGATCGACCGCGATGCCGAGACCCGCGACACGTGGAAGAAGAAAAACCATTATTACCATCGCCAGATTGAAAGTCTCTGTGCCTTACTCATTCCAACGAGCAGCAAGATTCTGGAGATTGGATGCAGCACGGGTGGACTCTTGGCCGCGCTGCATCCGTCTTCGGGGAAAGGGCTTGATATCAGTGCACGCTGCATAGACATCGCATCCGCGAAATACCCATCGCTTAATTTTGCCGTGGACGATGCTGAGAACCTTTCCTGCAACGAGACCTTTGACGTCATTGTCATGTCGGACCTGGTCGGATATCTTTTTGATGTGTGGAAGGCCTTCCGTTGCCTCCGTCAGGTGACACATCCTGGAACCCGAGTGATCATTACCTATTACAATGCGTTGTGGGAGCCATTGTTGCTCCTGGCCGAACGCATCGGACTTAAGGCGCGACAATCTCATCAAAACTGGCTCTCGCTCAACGATATAGAAAATCAATTAAATCTGAATGGATACGAAGTCGTGCGGCGGGGCTATCGTGTTTTCATTCCAGTCTGTATCCCATTTGTTTCGGATTGGATAAATCGCTGCGCGGCGGCTATTCCCTGGTTGCGCAAATTAGGTTTAGTGGAATATCTTGTCGCGCGCGAAAAAGGTTCTGGGGCCAGGTCGCAAACCAATGACTTTTCCTCGTCAGTAATCATCCCATGCCGAAATGAGTCCGGGAATATCGAGGAGGCCGTCCTGTCGATCCCGATGATGGGCCGGCATACCGAACTTATTTTTGTGGATGGAAATTCCACAGATGGAACCCAAGAGATCATTTCCCAACAGATTGAGAAATACAAAGGCAGCAAGGATATTCGGCTCATCCATCAGGGCTCCGGCCAAGGAAAAGGCGATGCGGTAAGAAAAGGTTTCCAGGCGGCCAAAGGAGATTTTCTCTTTATTCTGGATGCCGATCTCACCGTTCCACCCTCAGACCTTCCCAAATTCTTCCAGGCGATTGCTGAAAACGAGGGGGAACTGATTAATGGGACGCGCTTGGTTTACCCAATGGAAGGTGAGGCGATGAGGCCTTTAAACCTGTTGGCCAATAAAGTATTTAGTGTAATGTTTACGTGGTTGCTTGACCAGAAGATTAAGGACACTCTTTGCGGCACGAAAGTAATTTCCAAACGTAACTATGAGGCGTTGGCCGCGAATCGGTCCTATTTCGGAGATTTTGATCCCTTCGGAGATTTCGATCTTTTGTTTGGCGCCGCCAAACTGAATCTCAAAATCGTCGAGATCCCCGTCCGATATCGCGCACGCACTTACGGCGATACCAAGATCAGCCGCTTTCGGCACGGGCTCCTTCTTTTTCGCATGTGCGGGGTGGCTTTCCGCAAGCTGAAGTTTCAATGAACCCTGTCATCGAAAGCGACGCCGTCAAAAAGCATTTCAATTCTTTGGCTGCGGATTATGAATCCTGGAAGGAACGAGCCTCCTATTATTATGGGTATGTCATGGCCGGCCTCCAGGCCATCATTCCACCTGGACGTCGCGTGCTGGAGCTGGGATGCGGGACGGGGGCTATTCTCGAAGGCCTACAACCCTCCTATGGACTCGGAATCGACCTGAGCCCGGAGATGATCGCCGTCGCCCGCCAAAAACGTCCGACCTTGCGCTTTGAAGTGGGGGACATCGAACATCTCTCACTCCAGGAGACGTTTGATTACATTGTGATGGTGGATATCGTTGAACATCTCAGCAGCCTGGAAGGCTCCTTTAAGAATCTAGCACGGATTCTTGGTCCGGAGACGGTTTTAGTTTCTTCCTCTGCAAATCCCCTTTGGGCGCCCATCTTGCATCTTGCGGAACGGATGAAATTAAAAATGCCCGAAGGAGACCATCGTTGGCCCACGGCCGGCGAGCTTGAAGCGCTGGCGACCCGCGAAGGCATGAAACTGGTCAGGACAGACCGGCGAATGATCTGCCCAAAGAGGATTCCGATTTTATCGGATTGGCTGAATGAAGTCTTTGCGCGCTATGGAATTCTGACCTCTCTCAACCTCATACAGATATTGGTATTTCAAAAATCCCTGCCCCGCTGAATCAGCGACGACTCTATTAGTTATAATCTCGACTGAAATGGCCGACACATCAAAGACGACGACCGATCTTTCGCCTCAGATATCCGTAAGCATTATTATCCCAGCCTATAACGAAGTACTGACTCTTGCCGAGATTCTCAAACGGATTCACGCCGTTCCCATTTCCAAGCAATTGATTATTGTTGACGACGGATCCACAGATGGAACGACGAAGTATCTGAAGTCTCTAGTCCAAGATCTTCCCCGGGTGCTGCCGGGATTCGATCCGACAAAACTGACGATTCTTTATCACTCTCAAAATCGCGGGAAAGGCGCCGCGATTCGTACGGGACTTCCGCACGCCACCGAACCCATAACTCTGATCCAAGATGCCGATCTTGAGTACAACCCGCAGGAATACATTCGCCTTGTAGAACCCATCGTGAGGAATGAGGCCGACGTTGTTTATGGTTCGCGTTTTCGGGGCGAGGCCGCCAGAATCCAGTTCTTCTGGCATGCACTGGCCAACAAGCTTCTGACTCTTATTGCAGATGTTCTTAATGACCTCAATTTAACCGATTTGACGACAGGCTACAAAGTGTTTCGCACCGATATTATTCAATCGATTCCTATTCGATCCAACCGTTTTGGATTCGAAGCGGAAATCACCGCCAAAGTGGCGAAGCTGCGATGCCGTCTCTTTGAAGTCCCTGTCTCTTATGCGGGCCGAACCTATGAGGAGGGGAAAAAGGTCACATGGCGAGATGGCATCGCCCTCGTTTTAACGAGTTTACACTATTGGTTCGTCGATGACCTCTATGAAAAGACCGCCGGACTACGAACGCTCCGAATTATGGAAGGGGCGGGTTCTTACAATCGATGGCTCTTCGAGCGTTGTAGTCGTTTTCTGGGCGACAAGGTTCTGGAGGTGGGAGCGGGCGTAGGGAATATCAGCAAATTTCTCCTCGACCGTGAAATGGTTATTGCGACGGATGTGTCGCCGACATACGTCGCTGAACTCCAGAGCAAATTTTCGCATCTGCCTAATGTTCACACGCGCGTCCTTGACCTCTGTGCGGATAAGGACGTCAGCGAGACCAAGCAGCAATTCCCTATCGATACGGTCCTTTCGATGAACATGCTTGAACATATTGAGGATGACCGCCAGGCGGTCGCGAGCATGTTCCGTCTCCTACAGCCTGGCGGGCGCCTTGTGTTGCTTGTTCCAGCGCACCAACAATTGTTTTCAGACATGGACAGGAATCTGGATCATTTTCGACGCTATGATCGAGTGGGATTAGGGCTGATGCTTGAACAAGCCGGGTTCAAAATCCGTGAAAGCCGGTATTTGAACTGGCTCGGCGCTCTGGGATGGTTTGTGAACGGCCGGCTGTTGCGCCGACAGCTGATTCCGAGCCGTCAGCTGCGCCTCTTCGATCTCATGCTCTTTTTCCTAAAAACAGAAGACCTCTGGGCGCCTCCTTTTGGTCTTTCACTTCTGATCGTGGCCGAACGCCCATGACGACAGGGAGCTGATGTGCCGATCGCTCTAATCACTGGCTCCGGCGGACTTGTGGGTTCAGCGGCTGCGCGATTATTTTCGCAAAAAGGGTTCAAAATTGTCGGCATTGATAACGATATGCGCCAACGATTCTTTGGGAAAGAAGCTTCGACCGCCTGGAACGTTGAGGAGTTAAAGAACCGGATTCCGGACTATCAGCACTATGGCTGTGATATTCGAGATGAAAAAGCAATCGAGGGTATTTTTAAGGATTACACCAACGATATCGCCGTGGTCATTCATGCTGCGGCTCAGCCCTCCCATGACTGGGCGGCCAGCGATCCTTTCACGGATTTTACGATCAACGCGAATGGGACTTTAACGATGCTGGAGATGACCCGACGGCACGCGCCAAAAGCGGTCTTCATCTTCACCTCGACCAATAAGGTTTATGGGGATCTTCCAAATGCACTGCCACTGGTAGAGCTGGAGACGCGATGGGAAATCGCCGCCTCTCATCCTTTTCATGATTATGGCATCGACGAAAGCATGAGCCTGGATCAAACCAAACATAGTCTTTTTGGCGTTTCTAAAGTAGCCGCGGATCTTCTTGTCCAGGAATACGGGCGCTATTTTGGAATCAAAACCGCCTGCTTCCGGGGAGGCTGCCTCACGGGGCCAGAGCATTCTGGCGCGCAACTGCATGGTTTTCTGTCGTACCTGATGAAATGCGCGATCACGGGCCAGCGCTACACCGTTTTCGGCTATAAAGCAAAGCAGGTCCGGGATAACATTCATAGCGATGATCTGGCGACCATGTTCTGGCATTTCTACGAAAAGCCACAGGCGGGGGAAGTGTACAACGTTGGAGGCGGGCGCCATTCCAATTGTTCGATGCTGGAGGCAATTGCCCTCTGTGAGAAAATTACCGGTAAAAAAATGGACTGGGCTTATGACAAAACAAATCGCTCTGGCGATCACATCTGGTACATCAGCGACGTCCGTAAATTTCAGACTCATTACCCAGGCTGGACGTATCGCTACACGCTAGATGACATGCTTGGGCAGATCCACGACGCCTTCCTCAGCCGTCAGCAATAATCCTATCTCGATCGATTGAATAGCCTGTCATCTTGTGCGGTGATGGAATTCAAAACCACATCTGCGATTGCTTCTCGGCCAATCCGGTCCGTATGGCAAGCATCGACAAAATAGGCTGGCGACAGAATCTTTTCGTCGAGAAGAATGTCGTTTAGCTGATGAGTCGTCACAAATTGTTTGAGCAGTTCATTGTAGCGTAGCAGAATGCTCCAATAGTTGGAGTAGTATTTGAAATGCATCAAACTTCCCCAGGTGTCTGTCATATTCATATCCAGAAAACTTTTAAAAGGTTCTTGAAGCTTCGCGGGGTCGGGCCCCGGAAATGTGGCAACAAAATAAACCGCACCTTCCTGTTTTGCCCGATCCGCGATTTTTGACAGGTTGGCATACGTTTTTTGAAAGTAAGAATCAAAACTACGAGGGGAAGCCGGAAACAACAGCTGGTAAAGCAGGCTATAGTTCAATTTCTTTCGTACACGATGAGGACCACTATATTCGCCGAAATAGACCCAACAGATATCGTTAATCCCTTCATACTGAATGATGATATCGGGATGCAAGCTGAACAAATAATCCAATCTTGAGAGCCAGTAAGTAGATCGCGCACCGCTGACCCCCAGGTTTAAAACTTCGATTTTCTGCTGTGGATATCGAATGCGCAGCTTTTTTTCTAAAAGAGCCGGATAGGTGTCTTCATTGGTTTCGCCTTGAACGGTCGTCGATCCTCCCAAACAGACAATTCGTAATGTGTCTCGCGGTTTTTCAATCGAGAATTCCCTGGTGCGATACCCCTGGCCGTTAATCTTGACGATGTAGGTCTGATTTCCAATCTTTTTTATTAATTGCGCATGAGGCTGATAGCTTTCCCATTGAGTCTTCCATAACGATAGGCCAATGCCTTCGTTGATATCTCTCATGGTGTAGATATGCGGGTTTTGAGCGCAATATTGGTTGGAACGGGTTAAAACGAAATAGCGTCTGTGAATGACCAACGTCAATTCGCAAATTAAGAGACCAAAAATCACACAGTAGATAACGATGTAGGCGGTTTTTAAAAGAAACAGCTTTTTGTCTGGCATCACAGCAAGAAATCCTCCGTAGGTGCACGAAAATAAACCATATCCCTGGAGAAAAGTCCACGAGAAATGAAATGAGCTATAATCGAGGCCGAAAAAGCCCATGATCGTCAAACTCAAACAATCTTTCGGGCATCGTCTCTTAAACTTCTACTACCTTTTTATTATTTCCGTCTATCTCTGGTCCCGCTGGAAGGTTTTTACTCACCGATGAGCATCCGTTGGTCGCATTTGCCGACGTTGGCTCTGATGATCGGGTATCCGATATTCTGGTTGGAATTGCCTCGCCACTCCGCTCATACCAGTTATGCGGCGGTCGGTCTTCTGATGCTTTGGGTCCTCTGGAAAATCTACCGCGAGAAGAATCCCTTCTCGGCGTTCAGGGTTGAGCGTAACGATCTTCCCATTCTTCTCCTGATCGGTTTCATTCTCGGGATAGCATTTCTTGCCGCGACGCTCCCGATCCATCTAATGCAGGAAGCCGACGCTTTGAATTATCACTATTCAGTGCCTCGTCAGCACCTCATTATTGGCAGTTTTGCTCATTTACCATGGTCAACGGCAGACCTTTTTTTTCTGCCGCTTCAATGGGCGATGTCTCCCTATTGGTTTTGTACGGCCCTGCCAAATAAGTTTCTTCAGTTTATATTCCTGATCGGACTTTTGGCAATTGCCGTTTCATTAACACGCTATAAGACTCGCTCGCGTATAGCCAGTGTGTTGGTGCTGGCGGCTATTGTTGGCTCTCACGGACTGGCCATCCAATTTGGAAGCGGCATGCTGGACCTGGTGATCGCCTATTTGGCGCTGGCTTCTCTTGACAGCTATTTTCGCGAAGACTATTGGCTGTCAGGTGTAGAGCTGGCCCTATTTACTTGGTCTAAAAATTTTATGCTGATTCAAATGGGCATTCTTGTCTTCTGTTTTGTAGTCGCCGGAATGTTGCTAAAAGTCTGGCAAGGCACCTGGCAGTCCTGGGTGCCATCAAAAGATTCTCAGGGCTGGCGAAAAACCGCAATCTCTTTTCTTTTGACAAGTGTCGTGGTTGCCGGACCTTTCATCGCGAAATCTATCTATTACGCAGGCACTCCTATGTTTCCGTTTATGACATTCGCTTTGGGCGGAAAATTGGCGCTGGATCCCAATGTGCACAGGGCGATGCTGCGTTCCGTCGAAAATCTTATCCAGGTTCGGAATGCTTACGGCGAGGGCCGCAGTGTGGCGGCCTTTAGTCGCCACTTCTGGACAATTGCCGTTCCGGATCGCGGAGTGAACAATGCGTTTGACTATCCTATTGGACTTCCTTATTTGTTGTGTCTCGGTCCTTTTCTCTACCTGCTGTGTCGGCAGGTTATGAACAAATCCATTTCACTTTTTTCCTTTCTCGTGCTCGTCTTTTGGGCGACATGGTGGATGGGCAGTCAGCAGTCGCGATGGTTGTATATCCCACTTATTTTCATGTTTATTGAGACATGTTCAGAGACGGTTTCGACGGACAGTCGTTTATTCCGAGGCGGGTTAATTCTTGCACTTCTCCTGACAGCGGCTTCCACTTTTCGCTCGAACCGTCCCGATTTGCGGCAATGGCCGCGGGTTGCGCTTCGAGCGCCGGACAAACAAATGTTGGACGCAAGCCGCCGCTGGACCGGCAGGAAGCCAATGGATGTGAATACAACGGAAGTCGCTTTTGCAGAGTCGCCTGTCACGCCGCGTGCAGGGACGGACGTCTGGCTATTGCCGGTGAAGAACTAGCGGCTTACGAAGATCCACGATACGCATATCCGCGCTCTCCCAGACTTGCTGAAAGTTGAATTCAAGCAGCTCGGTTGGTCCAAAAGGGCTTCTGCGGATCCATGGTGCATCCCAACCCTGGGCAGTTTGCTTTGGAACGATCGCATAGCGAACACCCGCTTGCGTGAGTGTTTGCAGGCCCTTCGGTAGACGAAGGTACCCACCTCCGCTGTAAAGTTCAAGGAGGATCGCGTTATTCGACAGAATGACGGAAGGCCAGGTCATATAATTGGAATAGACGACGAGACCATCTCCGCGTGTGAGCGCGAGGCCGCTTTCACGCTCCAGTTTCTCCAGCCCCTGGCGCAACCGGGGGATATTCCGAGGGACATAATCCATCAACATGCCTTTCATCCACGGCGATGCGGGATCAAGTGACTCACAGGGACCGCGCCATTTCGCCTGTATAAATTGAAAAAGCCTGCCCCAGCTTGGACGAAGCGTCGGTGGAACATTGACGTAATGCGTATCGGAGATCGCAAAAATCCACAGCATGACGCATAAGCCGGCAACCCATTGAAGTCCGGCCCATATCCTTGATCGATGAGCATCCAGAGAAGGAATGAAGCATTTGAAAGACGGTCTCAAAGCCAACACGAAGGTGAACAAACCCAAGATCGATAACCCCATCACATAACGAGGGTAGCGGCTTTCATTGGCTTTGGATACCTCTGCGATAATCACCCATACTTGGGAAATGATCCAGGCAAGGACGGTAAAGTCCAACCAACGTTTCGAGACCCACTTGTTGGCACTCCTCCCTCGCCAAACGCTGAGTATCCACAGAACGAGCGACGGAATGAGAAGAACAGCTACCGCTTTCATCGCCAAGTTCCCGGGATAAATCAGGCGCCGCAACGGATGTAGAAATCCTGTCGACCAGTGTCCCCATAAACTGTCCAGCATTTCCGTTCCTCGGCCGAGATGCTGGGCTTTGAATGGGCCGCTTAAAACGAGAGGACTACCTGTCTCCCAGAGGTTGATGCCGTAAACTCCGACTACGGGGAGAAGGCCTGCCAGGAGACAGAGCGCCGATTCTTTGGACGGAAGAGGAATCTCTCTTCGGAAACGCATCTTCTTCATGATACGCCACAGAAAGGCTGCGACGGGGATAGACGAAAAAGCCAACCCGTGATACTTCACAGACGTTATACCAGCCCCTAAGGCGAACGCCATCCACAACCTTTGCGTGTGACCTCGAGCGCCGCGCCACGACAACCACACGATCAAGGTCGTCAAAGGAATTAAGCTTGGATTCAGATAGACAAAGCAGTTTTGCCCGGAGTAAACAAAATGATCATCGACCAAAAAGAAAAAGACAGCCAGATACCGGAAGATCGGCGTCTGGCGCGGGATAAGACAGACCACCGTCAAGATCGATAGGATTTTCAGGAGACCCCCTATGAGACCCGCGCAGAGAGGAAGATCTCGAACGAGCCCAGGGATTGTCAGGAATTCTTCAAACCCTACGAAGTAAATCCAGTTTGTGATCATCGCCGCTTCGCGCTGCAATGGGGGGAGAAACGAACGGTCTTGGAACCACCTGACAGCGACGAGATGGTACATGAGGCTGTCGACATCAAACTGTGGGAAATAGGAACGTAGCACGAGCATGCTCAGGCCGAGTAGCCAAGGGAGAGCCATCAGCCAGCCCCGTCGGCGCAAAAGCCTTTGGCCGACCGCAACGGAGCAAAGACCGCCCACTAAGACAACTAGGGTCCACAGTGTGATGGGAGAGCGGTGCGGAAAAATGATAATCAGAAAACGCGAAAGACCGGAAATCTCGAGAAGCCCGCACCATCCTGAAGCCAAGCCTAGATCGTTCCACTCATGACGCGAGGCCAGGAATAGAAAAATCATCAATAGCGACAAGACGTATAAAATTTCCAAACGCGGTTTATCTTACAATTTCTCTAAACCCGTCGACGCAATGTTCTAGAATACCCTGCATGAAAGTGCTCATTACCGGCGGCGCCGGCTTTGTCGGCTCTTATCTGGCCTGCGCCTTCAAGCGGGAAAATCCTAACACTAAAGTCGTTGCCTTCGACAATCTTCATCGGCGCGGTTCCGAACGGAACCTCCCGCGCTTGGCCGATTGCGGAGTCCTGTTTATTCATGGTGATGTGCGCGAACGATCTGATTTCAAAGAAATAACCGGACATTTTGACCTGGTGATTGATGCCTCGGCTGAGCCCAGCGTTCACGCAGGAGAATTAAATTCTCCCGCCTATGTGCTCGAGACCAATTTAATCGGGACGATCAACTGCCTTGATTTTGCCCGCAAACAAGGCGAACGGTTTCTGTTTTTATCCACCTCTCGCGTTTATTCGCTTGACGATTTAAAGAGTATTCGGTTGCGCAAAACTCGATCGCGTTTTGTCCCCGATGCACGACACATGGAGCCGGGGCTGACAGCTCGGGGAATCAGCGAAACATTTGCCACGCAGCGAGCCAGATCTTTTTATGGTGCGAGCAAACTCTGTTCAGAGATGCTGGTGCAGGAATATGCCTATGCCTATCACCTGCCGGCCATTATCAACCGATGCGGCGTCATCGCGGGGCCCGGCCAGTTTGGCCGCACAGATCAAGGCGTCTTTACCTTATGGGTGGCGCATCATTTATTCAATCGCGCTCTGGCTTATACGGGTTTTGGCGGACAAGGCCATCAGGTGCGCGATCTTTTACACCCCGCGGACCTCTTTGAACTAATCTTGAAGCAATTGCCATATTTTAAACGTGACGCGGGCGAGGTGTTTAATGTCGGCGGAGGGTTTGCCAATGCCGTTTCGCTTCAGGAATGGACTCTGCTTTGCCGACAGACCACCGGCAAAGAGGTGCGCATAAGCCGAAATCCGAAGACTTCCGGAATGGACGTTCCCTTTTATGTGACCGATCATCAAAAGGTATCCAAGCGCTTTCGCTGGGTCCCACGCCGCTCCTCGGCTTTTATTGCCGAGGACATTGCCGCCTGGCTGCAGGAAAACCAGGCCTCGTTGATCGATTTGTTTAAGTAATGGTTCTCCAGCTTACAGCGCTCATCCCTGCCCGCAACGAAGAAAAGTGCATCGAGGAAACAGCTGCAAATTTGTACCGCACCCTGGTGGCGGCCGGCATTACCCATGAAATCCTTGTGATTAACGATGGATCAACCGACGGGACGGAAGATATGCTCAAGAAGTTAGCGATGCAGATTCCGACTCTCCGCTATGTGAACAACCCGCCTCCCAATGGCATCGGACTAGCGATTCGTCGTGGGCTTTCTCTCTTCAAGGGAGACAATGTCGCGATTGTGATGGCGGATGGTTCGGATTCTCCGGACGACCTTGTGGCCTTTTTCCGCACGCAGCAAAATGATCATCTCGACTGCGTTTTCGGTTCCCGGTTCGCGCGCGGAGCCAAAATCTCGGGCTACCCATGGCCGAAACGGCTGCTCAACCGCTTTGGAAACAAGTTGATTCAAGTTCTCTTCGGCTTAAGCTACAACGATGTCACCAACGCCTTTAAGCTGTACAGCCGGCATACCATCGAAGGATTGCAGCCGTTACTGAGCCATCATTTCAACATCACCATCGAGCTGCCTTTAAAGGCGATCATCCGCTCCTATCGATATACCGTGCTGCCCAATCATTGGTACGGGCGCAAGAATGGCGTCTCTAAGTTGCGAATCAAAGAAATGGGTTCCCGATACATGTTTATCGTTCTTTATTGTTTCATCGAGCGTTGGCTTTCACGCGGCGATTACGATCGTGAAAACCGCTTCTTTATCAATTCTTGAAAATGTTCTAGAATTCGTGTCTCATGAAACGACAATCCTCAACACAATTTCTGATTTATGCCGTTTGGGCGTTCGTCGCATTGCTCCTCGCCTTCCTACTTGTTCGTAACGCCGGGTATGGCTGGGATTCCCGCTGCTACCGACAGTTTGCCGTGGAGTATTTCACCGCCGGAGGTAATCCCTATACACGCAGTGGTTGGCCGCTGTCTTATCCGCCGCTGATTCTCTATTTGTTCCGACCCATGACACTTTTGTCCGCCAATACGTTCAACATGCTGTGGACGATTTTAAAATTGCTTGGATTTTGTTTCATTTTCCGTCTGTGGCATCGCCACTTCCTGCCAATGAGCTGGAAAGATTACCTGCAGGTCATGTTCATTGCCTTAGCCTTCAATGGGGCTCTTTACTACGACTTGGCTTCCGGCAATCTCGCCGGATTTCAGGAAATCTTCTTATGGATCGGGTTTGTGGCTCTCCTACAAGGCAGAGTATGGTTCTACTACGCGATCATTATCCTTATGGCGTTCATCAAGTTAGATTTAATCGCCCTGTTAGCCATCCCGTTGTTTGTCGAAGACCGTCCGCCCTGGGTTCCGATGATTCTTATGTTTGTGTTGTTCGTCGGAATGATGTCGCTTAATTATTGGATTTTTCCCGCTCTTTGCCACGATTATGTGAAGGTTTTCCAGACTCTAGGAACACGCAGCATGGGAACCAATAATCCGACCAGCCTGACATTTTCCCTGGAATTTATTCACTCGCTAGACGGGGGAAACTTTCCGATCAGTCTTCCGGCGCACTCCGGTGAAGCTATGTATATCCTTTTGGTTCTAGGCGTGATTGGTGTGAGCCTGGCAGCCTGGCGCCGCATGCAGAAGCAGGGTCAGCGAGAATTTCGAACTTGGGCGATGCTTTTTTTCATTGTCGTCTTTGGGTTAATCAATCCGAGAGTTCCGCCCTACTTGTATGTCCTATTCCTGCTGCCTTCCTTATGGATTCTACAGAAGTATCGGCAACAGGCTTTAATTCCTCTGGCGGGCGTTTTCGCCATGTTCCCTCAAGGCACCAGTTCTTTTCCGCGACCGGTCAATCAATTCTTTCTACTTTTCAATACCTACCTGCCTTTGATGGCGCTGTATGCGGTATGGGTTCTTTATTTGAAAGATTCCTACTCCCCGGCCAGCTCGTCGGCAGAGTAATCGGCTGCGTCACATAGAGAACCTGATAGGCAAAAAGAGTTGGCCGCCAGCGAGCAAGCGCTCCATGGACCGTTTCCAAAAGACTGCAGAGAGAATCGGGTAGTCCCAATTCCTTCCAAGGCAAAGGAAAAGCATGGCGGCCGAGTATTGTAAAACCCGTTTGATCCAACAAATTCTTGAAAGTTCGTACTGTAAAAAGCCGCTTATGCGTGATGTCGAGAATTCCTTTATTGCCATAATTAAAAAACCCCGAAAGGAGCATCAAGCGAACCACCAGGAATCCCACGTTGCCGGTACTGACAATAATGCGAGGCGTCTTTCGATACCGACATCGGTAGAGGGCCAGGAGAAAAAGTTCCGGCGCGCTCAAATGCTCCAGAACATCGAGGATCAGGATCACATCGAAGGAGTCTTGCTCAATGAGGCGGCAAAGCGGCTCTACATCCCGCTCGAGATCGAGCTGATGATAGTCAAAACCTTGAAGGACCTGGGAGGGATCCAGCTGATCCACGCCAACCACCGAGCAGCCTTTCTTCTCCATCAAATGCCGCGCCACATATCCCATGGAACATCCCACGTCTAGCACGCGGCTGTTTCGCGGGATAAGATCATCACTTTGGCAGACAAACGAATGAGGGCTGTCGGATTCCGCTTTGTGCGTATAGTGTGATGCTGGCGGACGAACGGCCGAATAATCCCGAACGATCAGTTCAGGATGATAGCGGAAATCATAAAAAAGGTTGTATCGCTGCAGTCTGAATTTCAAAACGGCCTTGAAGGTTGGCCAAAACCCGGCTTGCGGCATGAGTGGCCGCCAGCGAGAACGAAGCGGAAGGTCAACAACAATGGAGCGGCGATGCCGAGAGGCGATAAGTTGAAGAAGGACTTCCGTATGAAAATGGGCTTCGTGCGTGTTGAGCTCAAAAGCTATTTTCTTGAGAGTGCTGGTTCGATAAATCCGCATCGGCCCATGCCAATCAGGAAGGCGCGCTCCGGAAAGCCGGTTTTCAAGAATTGAAAGCGCCCGATGACGAATCCAGCGCGGCCACGCCCATGGCGCCTTCAAGCCAAATGTTTCGCGCGTTAATAAATAATCGGCTCGATCTTCTTTGCCGAATCGTTCGATAAGTTGTGGAATGAGCGCAAGCTGCTCGGGGTCATATTCAGAAACGGTCAGCACGGTATCGAAGCCCTGGTCGATGGCATACCGGAGACCTAGCTTTTGGTTGCCGCCAGGCCCTAAGGGGAACGGATTGCGCACAAGAAGACAGGCGGCCCAGGGATGGTCTGTATGCCAGGCGGTGAGCTGGTCGAACGTGAAATTCCTGCTGGCATCATCAATAATCAGACACGAAACATCAGGCTGATCGATAAACGTATCCCGAAGCTGCTCAAGGGGAATTTCCGCCGGACTTTTTGGGTTATGGAGCACGAGCAAGAGTAAAGTACGCACGGGCAAATTGTAATATAATGCGCCGTACAAAAATTGACATTTGAGAGGGGGTTTTTTGGGACGGACGCTTAATCGGCTAGGCTTTATCGGTATCGTTTTTTTAGTGGCGATGTTGATCGGCGCACTGATCCATTACCCTTTGGGCTGGGGCTTAATGGATGACGCAGGGCAGCTCTGGTCCATCCAGCATGAATGGGCCCGCATGAGTCTTCTGCAAGTCCTGCGCGTGGAAATGGCCTATGTCTACCGGCCTGTTTACACGGCATATTGTTATTACCTCTATCGCGTCTTCTGGGGTCAGCCTAAACTTTTTTATCTCTTTAATTTCTCTCTCGTTGCAGCTGGCGTCTTGCCTTGGACGCTCGTACTGCGCCGCCAGGCTTCCGAACGATTTCGCGCCTACGTCGTGCCGATTTTCGTATTCTTAGTTCTCTCGGCGACACCTGTTTATAATTTAATCGTGTACTTATCCCTTCAAGAGAAATTCGTCGTCTTTTTTGGCGGATGGGCCTTCTATTTCTTGCGAAGAGCCGAAGAAGAGCCCTCCCGTTGGGGCCTGTTCCAGACGGCCGCCTGGGTCTCTTTCGTCTTGGGAGTGTCGGGAAAACCCACGGCCATCTCTTTTGTTCCCGCGGGAATCTTCACGCTCATGTTCGCCTCCGACCAGAAGGGGAATCGGAGACTTCTGCCAGCCATGGCATGGGTGGGGGCTGCTCTCTGTTTCGGTTTTATTTTCCTGAAACAACGTCAAGGCTATACATCCCGCTATGCGGCTAGCAGTGGAGCTCTCACGCAACGTCTGCTCGGCCAAAACCCGGTTTTCTATGCATTAGCTCTCATCGGCATCCTGACCGCGGCGCTCCTCCTCGTAAAGTCGAGCAAACTTGGAGAGCTTCAGAAAAGCCGCTTGGCGGCACTTATCTGGCCTATCTCTTTATTGAGTTACCTCGTTGTTTTGCTGCCTTGGGGACTGCACAGCTACCTTTGGTCTCCGGCCATGGTCATCGGGATGGGTTGTCTCGCTCTCAGCATTGATCGGATCCTTTCTTTCGTAAGCCCGGAATCGAAGGCGTTCCAACTGGCGCAGGCAGGCATGCTTGCGTCGTTCATCTGTGCCACCTTCGTGGTTTATACGGTAGGAGTGGCGCGGATCGCACGGCAAGCGGAAATTCCTGCCGTCGTTCATTGGCTTTCTGAACGCTTGCCCGCCACGGACACGGACGTCTACACGATGGAACCCTGCATCGAGGCCGCCTCCGCGCTGACCTATCTGACCGGAGGCCACCAAGTAATTCCTTATCTCCATCGAGGAGATCCGACACCTTCGTCGCATCCAAAAGTCTGGCTCATTACACGGGATGAATGTCCCGTTGATCCGGCGCACAAACAGGAATTCAGCGATGTGATTTTCCAGCTACCCCATTGGACGATTTATCAAAGGCGGAATGTATCATGACCAATTCAGTCTCATCGGCCGGACCCAAGCTTTATATTCTCTTGCCCGCCTACAATGAAGAAAGGGCTCTTGCCGAACTGATCCCCGCCATTGGCGCGGCGTTGCGGTCTGAGCCGATGCCCTATGAAATCTGCGTAGTCGATGATGGATCGCGCGATGGGTCTGTCGCGCTTTTAGAAACGTTAAAGCAGCAATGGCCGGTTCGTCTCCTGCGGCATGAAATTAACAAGGGCTATGGCGCGGCCCTCAACACGGGATTTTCCTGGATTGCGGCCAACGCGCAGCCGGACGATGTCGCGCTTTCGCTCGATGCCGACAACACGCACTCGCCGGTTTACTTTATGCCGATGGTTCGCCGACTCCAGGAAGGGTTCGATGTTGTCACCGCTTCTTATATGATGAAAGGAGGCGAGGCTATTGGAGTGCCATTCAAACGAAAGATTTTTAGTACGGCTGCTAACGGACTTTTGCGTCTCACGTGCCGAGTGCCCGGTACTTACGCTTACACCAATGGGTTTCGCGCCTACCGAGTTGCCGCGCTCAAACGGGCCGCCATGCAGTATAGGGATAAGCTGGTTGAGGAAACTGGGTTCCCAGGTGGGACAGAATTATTGCTGAAGGTAGCACAGTTTGGCGTTCGAACGAGCGAGGTTCCTTTTATTCTTCGCTATGACCGTCGGGGCGGTCAAAGCAAGATCAGAATTGTGAGAACCATCCGCTGCTATCTCCAACTGATTGGCCGCTTTGCCTACCGATCGGCGCCCGCGGCCTTACCGCGATCATGATCGCCGATCAGATTGATACGAGAAGACCAGAACGCCGGGCCTCGCCAAATGCCAGTTTAAAAGTATCCATCATCATTCCCGTCTATAACGAATCCATTCATGTCCTTGGAGTGATCGACCGCGTGCTGAGCGCCCCTTTCTCCAGAGGATTGACCAAGGAGGTCATCGTCGTGGATGATGGCTCTACAGACGGGACCTCGGATGTCCTGAAAAGCTACAACAATGCCTTTGTAAAAGTGCATCACTGCATGGTCAACTTTGGAAAAGGCGCCGCGATCCGGGTGGGACTCAAGTATGCCACGGGGGATATCGTCGTCATCCAGGATGGCGATCAAGAATACAACCCGGGCGAACTTGACCGCGTCATTGCGCCAATCGTGAAAGGAAAAGTAAAAATCGTTTATGGATCCCGATTTCTTGGCACAATCGATGGTATGGATTTTCAATACTGGCTGGTCAATAAACTTCTCGTCTTCGCCGTCTGGCTTCTCTACGGGACGCATCTGACGGACGAAGCCACCGCCTATAAAGCCTTCGATCGGAAAACGTTAGATCAAATTCCGCTGACATGCCGCCGATTCGAGTTCTGCCCTGAGGTGACCGCAAAAGCGCTGCGCCGCGGTCTAAAAATTCATGAAGTCCCAATCACCTATTCCGCAAGGACTGTCGAACAAGGAAAGAAAATCCGATTTTGGGATGCCCTCGATGCCTTTTGGACACTCTTGAAGTACCGATTCTGATAGCCTATGCGATCGTTATGACTCCCACCGAAACACCGTCGGCACCAGTTCAAAACTATAATGGTCATGACAATCTCTCGGTGATGTCTGTCATGAACCACTACAACCGTTGGATTTACGACACGATGGCTCCCTATCTGGGGAAGCGACTTTTTGAAGCCGGCTGTGGGACGGGGAATCTCACGGCTTTTTTTCTCCGTACGCCGGGGCTTACGCATTATGTGGGGGTGGATCTATCGCCGGCTTATTGCAGCCGATTGCAGCGGGAAATAGTCCCTCTCCCCGGTGTGACCGTGGATTTTCACGCAGCTAACCTTCAGGATCCTTCTCTAAAGTTCACGTCTGGCGTTCCTTTTGACACAATCGTTTGTTCCAATGTTCTCGAACATATAGAGAATGATCGAGACGTTCTTCGCAGTTTTTATGACATGCTGACTCCTGGTGGAAAAGTGGTCTTGCAAGTGCCGGCGCTCCAAATGCTCTATGGATCCATAGATGTTACCGACCATCATGTTCGTCGATACTCTCGGCGCGAACTCGTCGGCAAAGTTAAAGAGGCCGGATTTACCATTAAGAAAGCCAGCTATTTTAACCTGTTAGGTATTCCCGCTTGGATTTGGCATGGGAAGATCATGAGACATCAAACACATCCTCAAGGCGATCTTGCCGCCTGGGACCGATGGGTTCCTTGGATCCGCAAGTTGGAATCGCTTATTTCGTTGCCAATCGGCCTGGCGGTTTTTGTTGTCGGAGAAAAACCGCATCACGGATGACGTCCGCTTCCAAAAAAATGTCGAGCCTTCTCATGGGCGCCTGGGCACTTCTGGGAGTTTATTGGCGCGTTCGGACCTTTGCCCTGCGAGAAATTTGGACCGATGAAATAGAACAATTGCGGGGTGTGTCAAAATCCCTGCATTGGCTGTTGTTTGTTTATTTACCCGGCATCCCTGGCGGGTTTCCGGGCGACTATTTGTTGACCTGGCCATTCGCTCATTTATCGACAAACAAATGGATTCTTACAGCACCTCATATCCCGTTAATGTTGTTATCCTTTTATCTTTTATTCCTGATCTGCAAGGCTGAATTCCGGACTATCTGGGGACCCTTTGTCGTTTTTGCGCTCTTCGCCATGAATCCCAATCTAATCTTTCATGCTTTGGAAATTCGTCCTTATGCCTCCTTGCTGGCTCTTGTATTGGCCATGTATTGGGTTTCCTTCAGAGCAGTCCAAACAGATTCTTGGCCAATGCGTCGGCAGATCGCGTGGGGGATTTGGTGCTGGTTTATTCTTTTGTTTCATGCCTATGGGCTCTACCTCCTCGTGTTTTTATTAACCTACCATCTGATCTTTTCGCGTGGCGAAAGGCCATGGATTCCTACTTTTAAGCGTTTCTTTATTCCCACGTTAATCGCTGGCTTATTGGCGCTTCCCCTGTGGATTTATTTCGCCAATCCGGATCACATATCGATGTATCAGTATGACACCTATCTCTATTCAGGTGGTTCGGCGCGGCAGCTTCTTGCTTTTGTTTTCGGTAATCTTGGCGATATCGGCAGGCATCATGCCTGGATAATTCCCATGGTTCTTATTTTCTTTTCTCTCGTTCTTCCGGATCCTAAGCGTTCGAAACGGTTTGGGTTTCTCCTGTTGAATGTGCTCTGTCCGATTGCTTTTATTTATCTAAGCGACAAACAAGTTCATTACTGGTTTCTCCAGCGACAATTTATTTGGGTCATGCCTCTCTGGTCCATCCTTGCCGGGATGTCCGTAGAATCTTTTGCCATGCTGTTCTATCCTAGTCATTGACAATCCTGAAAACCGGGTATAGAATGTTCATACTTTGAACAATCCACCCCTTTCAGAAAAAGAGTTCGAAATCATCAATATTATCGCCGATGGGTTTCGTTCAAATCAGCGCGATTTATCTGATCATTTGGATCTGTCCTTGGGGATGACCAACCTGCTCTTGAGGCGGCTCGTCACAAAGGGGTATCTGCGCATAAAGCAGTTAAACCGTAAGAAAGTCGAGTATCTTCTTACTCCTCGAGGTATAGCCGAGAAGGCCCAAAAGACCTATAACTACACTCTTAAAACCATAGAGAGTTTTGGCTTAATAAAGGAAGTACTGCGGCAGGTTCTGATCGACAACCTCAAGCCCGAAACCACGCAGATTATAGTGGCCGGAGACGGAGACCTTGCAGATCTTACCCAATTGCTCCTTTTGGACGTAAAAAAGAATGGAGTCTCCATTAAAAAAACGTCCTATCTTCCAGACAATCCCGAGCCGAACACTCTGGTCTTAAGCGCGATAACCGGAATCCATCCGGCAGATGACAATCCGTCCTACATTGATCTGTTACGAATCCTGGCGGAAAAAGTTAATTTCAGGCGGATACCCACCGTAAGTGATTCTGAAGACGGAATCTCAGAGGCCGCTTCATGAATCTCAAGAACAAAAAAGTACTGATCACCGGAGCAGACGGTTTTATCGGCAGCCACTTGACTGAGGCACTGATGGCTGCCGGCTGTGACGTTCGTGCTTTTGTTTACTACAACGCTTTTAATTCCAATGGCTGGCTAGACACGTTGCCGCCTCGCCAATTGAAACAGTTGGATATCGTGGCTGGCGATATTCGCGACAGCGCGCATGTCCGTGAAGCCATGAAGGGCATCGATGTGGTTTTTCATCTCGCCGCCCTCATTGGAATTCCATACTCCTATCACGCGCCGGAGTCCTATGTGCAGACGAACGTTATGGGGACTCTCAATGTCGTCCAGACGGCACGAGACCTGGGTGTCAGCCGAGTGGTCATCACCTCCACTTCGGAAGTGTATGGAACGGCACTTTATACGCCAATCAATGAGAAACATCCTCGGCAGCCCCAGTCGCCGTACGCGGCCACAAAAATAGCCGCCGATGCGCTGGCTCTCAGTTTCCATAAATCGTTTGCGCTGCCTGTGGTGATCGCGCGCCCCTTTAATACCTATGGCCCGCGCCAATCCGTGCGTGCTGTCATTCCGACAATCATCGGACAACTTCTGAAGGGGGAAAAGAGTATTGCGCTGGGGAGCCTCCACCCGACGCGCGATCTCAATTATGTCGAGGATACCTGCTCAGGCTTTATTGCTCTGGCCTCCTGCGATGAGGCGGTGGGGCAGGAAATTAATATCGGATCGGGCCGCGAAATATCGATCGGTGACCTGGCGGCGCATCTGCTCGATCGTATTCGTCCCAGCGCAAAGATCGTGTCGAAGGATGAACGCAAACGCCCGAAAGAAAGTGAAGTCGAACGCCTACTCTGTGATAACGGTCGACTCCGCGAGCTTACCAGCTGGACTCCGGGTCACACGCTGGAACAAGGCTTGAAAGAAACAATTGCCTGGTTCAGCGATAAAAAGAATCTGGCTCGATACAAGATGGACGCCTATGTCATCTAAGCCAGGACGAACCATTCCCTTATCAGAACCGGAAGTTTCCGGTAACGAATGGCGGTATGTCAAAGACTGCCTCGACAGTGGATGGGTTTCTTCTACAGGAGCCTATGCGACGCGCTTCGAAGAGGTTGTAGCGAAGTACACGGGAGCCCGCTACGCCATAGCCGTTATGAATGGAACGGCGGCCCTGCATCTTAGTTATATTGCTCTCGGAATTGGCCCGGGAGACGAAGTGCTAGCGCCCGCGCTCACCTTTATTGCGCCGGTCAATGCTATTCGTTACTGCGGGGCAACTCCGGTCTTCTTGGATTGCGATTTGCAAACGCTCGGGGCCGATCCTTTCAAAGCTGAAATGTATATCGATCGGCATTACAAACAATCACCAAAAGGATTAAAGAACAAACGTTCTGGAGCAATTCTAAAAGCCATCGTTGTGGTTCATGTTTTCGGTCATCCGGTCGATATGGATCCCTGGCTGTCCTTGGCCAAGCGTTATCGTCTTCCCCTTGTCGAAGATGCTACCGAAAGCCTGGGATCGACCTATAGAGGCCGACAGACCGGCGTGATGGGGAAAATCGGTGTTTTTTCATTTAATGGAAATAAAATTCTTACCACTGGCGGCGGAGGGATGATTGTTACAAATGACAAATCGATTGCTGAGCGCGTTCGCCATTTGAGCACCCAGGCCAAAAGCAACCCCTTAGCCTACGATCACGATGAGGTAGGCTACAACTATCGCTTGAGCGCGCTATCGGGGGCCATGGGCGTGGCTCAGATGGAACGGCTGGATGAATTTGTCCAGATAAAGCGCGCCAATGCTGAACGCTATCGTAAGGCGTTCGCCGGCACAGGCGTTCAACTCCTTTGGGAACAACCTTGGGCGAGAAGCAATTTTTGGCTTTGCACATTACGCGTCTCGGCACGTATCAAGAATGCTCTTCTGAAGCACTTCATTCGAAAGGGTATCCAATCCCGCCCAGTCTGGAAATTGATTCCGTCCTTGCCGATGTATGCCGATTGCCCTGCCGATTCCCTGCCCAACGCCAAGGCGATCTACGAATCCTGCTTAAACCTGCCATCCAGTATTGGTCTGAACAATTCCGATATTGATTACGTCGCCTCGACAGTAAGAAGGTTTATTTCGTTATGAACCTCAAAGCTTCCTCTCGACTGTCAAAAGACTCACGTCGTGTTCTTTTTTTTGGTAAACAAAATGATCCCTTTTGCGAGAAAGCCGCCGATTTCGTGAAATCCCGTTTTGAACAACCGCTGATTCTCATAGGCCGCCGCGGGGATCCTTTTCCTGACGTTGGGACCGAAGCGATCGACATCGTGATTTCATATCTCTCTCCTTGGATTATTCCCGCAAATGTTCTCAAGCAGGCCAAAACATCTGCGATAAATTTTCATCCGGGCCCGCCTGAATATCCTGGCATCGGATGCACGAACTTCGCCATTTATGAAGACGCCAAGACCTTCGGCGTGACATGCCACCATATGGAGCCGGCTGTGGACACCGGCAAGGTGATCGCTACCAGCCGTTTTCCGATATCAAAGAACGACACGGTCTATGCTCTGACCCAGCGGTGCTATCAGCACATCTTTGATCTGTTCAATCAAGTGATGACAGTGATTCTCGAGAAGAAGCCTTTACCAGTCTCTTCGGAACATTGGACAAGAAAACCGTTTAAGCGCTCAGAGCTCAACGATTTGTGCCGTCTTACGAAGGATATGTCGCCAGAAGAGATGGCGCGCCGAATTCGCGCCGTGACATTTCCCGGAATGCCGGGAGCCTATATTGAACTGGCGGGAACCAAGTTCATTCCTGCGAATACCCCATCATGAAACTGCCGAATCACGTGTTGATCATCGCGGAAGCCGGAGTGAATCATAACGGCGATATGAAAATGGCCCGTCGGCTTATTGATGCAGCCGTTGATGCGGGAGCTGACGTGGTCAAATTTCAGTCATTCCGCGCCGAGGCTCTGGTCATTCGAAACGCTCCGAAAGCGCGTTACCAGATCAAGAACACCAAAAAGGGCGGCGCTCAGTGGGACATGCTCAAGAAACTTGAGTTGTCGCCAGGCGATCATAGAGCCCTATTCGCTTACGCCAGAAAACGCAGGATTGCAATCATCTCCACCCCCTTCGATGATAAAAATGCTGATCTGCTCGAGCGTCTGAGAGTTCCGTTTTACAAATTACCCTCTGGGGAAGTCACCAACAAGCCACTTCTTGAACATGTGGCTGCCAAGGGGATCTCTATCATTCTGTCCACCGGTATGTGTACGCTTGAAGAAGTGCGCCAAGCCGTAGGCTGGATCCGATCGGTATGGAATAAAAAGAAGCGAAATCCAGGGCTGGTGCTTCTGCATTGCGTCTCCCAATATCCGGCCAAGCCCGAAGACTGCAATCTTCGCGCTATGGCGACTCTGCGCAACGCGTTTCGAGTCCCTGTGGGCTATTCGGATCATACCTTGGGCATTGAAATACCGCTTGCGGCGGCGGCTCTGGGAGCACAAATTATTGAAAAGCATTTGACCCTGGACAACAAACTTCCCGGCCCCGATCATCTGGCATCATTGGAACCGAAAGCCTTTAAAGAAATGGTTCTCGGAATCCGAAACATTGAAAAGTCGCTCGGCGATGGGGTCAAACGCCCAAAACCTAACGAAATGGAAATTCGACGCATTGCTCGTCGCAGCCTGGTTGCCGCTAATCCTTTATTGAAGGGCGCACCGCTTAAAAGAGACGATCTCTGCGCCAAACGTCCGGGCACAGGAATCCCACCGGAATATTTTGAAACCCTGATCGGAATGAAACCGAAACACCCTATTTCGGCCGACACCATCCTGGAGTGGAAGGATTTCAGACATGCGTAAGATTGCTGTCGTCACTGGATCGCGTGCCGATTACGGCTTACTCTATTGGACGCTCAAGGGCATTCAGAAGAGCCGTTCGCTGAAGCTTCAACTCATTGTCACGGGAATGCATCTTTCTCCGAAATTCGGTAGCACCGTCCGGGCGATTGAAAAAGACGGTTTTCCAATTGCTGCGCGTGTGCCCATCCTCGCCAAAGGAGACAACGAACAGGCCACAGCGGTCTCCATGGGCGTGGCCGTCTCGAAGTTTGCCAAGGTCTACCCCCGGCTTAAGCCGGATCTCGTCCTGGCTCTGGGGGACCGCTTTGAAATATTCGCGGCGGTGGCCGCAACCATTCCGTTTCGAATTCCCGTGGCCCATATCCATGGCGGAGAATCGACCGAGGGCGCCTTCGACGAATTTTTCCGCCATGCCATGACCAAGATGAGTTACTGGCATTTTGCCACCATGCCGGCCTACGCACGTCGCATTATTCAAATGGGGGAGGAGCCTGGCCGAGTATTTAGCGTCGGCGCTCCCGGTCTCGATTTTCTGCCGCGGATCGAACTCCTCAGCCGTTCGGCGCTGGCTGCCCAGTTGCGGCTTCCGATGGATAAACCCTGGGGATTGGTGACCTTTCATCCAGTCACCCTTGAAAGAAATAATTCCGAAAGCAGCATGATTGAACTCGTCAAAGCGCTTAAAAAACACGACTCGATGTGTTGGGTATTTACCTATCCCAATGCGGATACGGGTCATCAGCTCATCATTAAGCATATTCGCCAATTTGTCGCGCAGCACCCGACTCAGGCCGGACTTTTTTCATCCTTGGGCTCAATGCGGTATTTATCGCTTCTCAAGCATGCCTCCCTCATGGTGGGAAATTCCTCCAGCGGAATTATTGAGGCGCCGTCCTTCAAACTCCCTGTGGTCAATATCGGGGATCGTCAGAAAGGCCGCGTGCGAGCCGCCAATGTGATTGATGTTCCCCAGGCACAAGCCACTACTATTTCCAGTGCTATTCGATTCGCCACCTCTATTACATTTCGCAAACGCCTAGCGCGCCTGGCGAATCCCTACGGGCAAGGAAATACAAGTCAACGGATTGTCAAAATCCTCGAGCGCCTGAAAGTTCCAAGTGATTTGAAGAAACATTTTCATGATTTGCCGTTCAAGAGGTGACATTCGATGAATAAGGAACGATTAAAGACCCTTTGCATCCGGCCCGACGCATCGCTCAAAACAGCCATGCAGAAATTGACAGACACGGCAGAGCGCATACTTTTAGTAGTTAACGGGCACAATAAACTGGAGGGAACAATTAGTGACGGAGATGTCCGCCGCGGCATTGTGAGCGGCCTCAGCCTCGCCTCCCCGGTTTCACGAGTGGTCGAAAGACATTTTCTCCGCCTTCATGCCGGAGCACAGGATTTGGATCGCCAGGCCAAGCAGCTCATGACCAAAAATAAAATCGGACAGATCCCAGTAGTGAATGAATCCGGAGAAGCAACGGACTTGCTTTTATGGACGGATCTCTTGGGTAATGGCAAGGTCAAGAAAAGTTATCGCATCCATGATAATACCGTCGTTATTATGGCCGGCGGAAAGGGAACGCGCATGGACCCTTTCACAAAAATTCTCCCTAAACCGCTGATCCCGGTCGGCGACAAGCCAATCATCGAAATCATCATGGAACGGTTTGCCATTCATGGATTCCATAAATTTGTCTACACGCTCAATTACAAGAAAGAATATATTTTGTTGTTCTTAAAAGAGAATCAATATCCCTATGACATAGACTGGGTCATTGAAGACCGATTTCTGGGAACCGCCGGAAGTTTGGCGCTACTTAAGCAGCGATTAAAGAAGCCATTTTTTGTGATTAATTGCGATAGTCTCCTCGATATCAACTTCGATGAAGTGATGCGCTGGCACAAGCATTCGAAGGCCGCGATGACCATCGTCAGCTGTTATAACGAAATTCAAATACCTTTTGGCGTATTGGAAATGTCTCACGGTCGTTTAAAGCGCATTCTTGAAAAGCCGACCCATGATGTCATGATCAACACCGGGGCCTATATTATTGAGCCCAGACTCCTTTCTTACCTGACGGATGGAAAAGCCATGGACATGGATGAGTTTATTCGTCGCGTAGCCCGCAGGGAAAAGATCACCGCGTACCCTATCGCCAGCGGATGGCTGGATATTGGACGATGGGATGAGTATCGGAACAGCCTGAAGCATATCGGAGGGGTCGACGTTGTATAAGAACAAACGTGTGCTGGGGCTTATCCCGGCGCGCGGTGGATCCAAGGGGTTGCCGCGAAAGAATATTCTACCTCTGCTGGGGAAACCCTTAATCGCTTGGACTGTCGAGGAAGGGCGCGCGAGCCGCTACGTGGACCGGTTGGTCGTCAGTACGGACGATACCGACATTGCAGAGGCGGCACGAAAGGCCGGGGCTGAAGTCCCGTTCATGAGACCTAGCCGGCTTGCCAACGATACGGCTTCCAGCATGGATGTCATTGACCATGCACTTGCAGAACTCCAGAATAAACCCGATCGCTATGATTACCTTCTTCTGCTAGAACCGACGTCGCCGCTTCGTGAACCCTCTGATATCGACATCTGCATCGAACGCTTGATCGCGCACACAGTTGCCAAATCCATTGTTAGCGTCGCGGCGCTTGAGAGTTCGCATCCCGATTTCAACATGACGATTGACTCCGAGACGGAGTGTCTCAGAAAAACTCAGCCGGTCGACTTTACCAAAAGCGTGAGACGGCAGGATCTAAAGGACATTTATTTTTTTGAAGGATCCGTCTATCTTTCAGAGATAGACACCCTTCTCAAAGAAAGAACGTTTTATCACGATCGCACTCTGGCGCATATTGTTCCGCGCTGGAAGTCGCTTGAAATCGATGAAATCCAGGATCTTATTTGCGCCGAAGCGTTGCTAAAGGCTCGCAAGGAAGGTCGATTTTAATGGCGCTCAAGTCTTTTCTTGTGGCTGGGCTAGGTTCGATGGGAAAGCGGCGCGTTCGCAATCTGCAGGCCTTAGGCTTTACTGACATTCTAGGATTTGAGGCTCGAGCAGAACGTCGAAAGGAAGTGGCCCAGACCCTCAGAATCAAAGTCATTAATTCTCTGGAGGAGGCGTCTGGGATTGATGCGCTCGTGATCTCTACGCCTCCGGATGCTCACGAATCCTTCATTGAATGGTCGATCAAGAAGCGAAAACCCTGTTTCGTTGAATTGGATATTCTTTTGGGTAATCTCCGCAAACTGTCAACAATGGCCGAGATGCAAGCGGTATTCATTTCCCCGTCGACCACCTTCTTATTTCATCCGGCTATCATGCATCTGGCTCAAATCGTGAAAAACAAATCTCTGGGAGAGATAACCGGTTTTTCGTATCACTCAGGCCAATATCTTCCTGACTGGCATCCCTGGGAATCGGTTAAAGATTTCTTTGTCGGAAAACCTGAAACATCAGGCTGTATGGAACTCCTGGCTTTTGAGCTGCATTGGATCGCGGTACTTCTGGGAATACCGGAAGATATTACGGTACTCTCTCGACAGAATCTTAAGCTCGGCCTGAAGAGCGACGATAATTTTGCTGTCGGTCTTGGATACCCGCATTTTGCAGGATCCCTAACGGTGGATGTGATTTCTCGCTTTGCAACACGGAATCTCATCGTTAATTTTCAGAATGGACAAGTGCGGTGGAATTGGGAAGAACCTTGGTTGCGAGTCTACGACTCGGAAACAAAAGCGTGGGAGAAGCACGAGTTTACTCGAACGCAGGCTCATAACGGCTACAATGAAAATCTGTCTGAGGCCATGTACGTCGACGAACTGCACGCCTTTATCGTCGCCGCCCAGGGGGGCGCGCCCTTTCCGACAACAATGAAAACAAACCTTCAAGTCCTTGGATTGATTCGATCCATAGCCGCTCAGTCCCACCACGCGGAGCCCAAGCGAAAGGTCAGAACATGAAACGACAATCAGGACAAGAACTTTATCGCAAAGCCAAGTTGTTGATTCCGGGCGGCACGCAGCTACTCTCCAAAAGACCGGAAATGTTCCTGCCGGATTATTGGCCTGCCTACTACAGCCGAGCTAAAGGGGCTACTGTCTGGGACTTGGATGGAAGGAAATATATTGATACGACGATCATGGGGGTCGGCGCCTGCATTTTGGGCTATGCCGATCCGGACGTCAATGCGGCCGTCGGGCGCGCGGTTCGGCAGGGAAGCATGTGTACGCTGAATTGTCCTGAAGAAGTTGAACTGGCTGAATTGCTCTGCGAGATTCATCCCTGGGCCCAGATGGTTCGCTACGCTCGGTGTGGGGGCGAGGCGATGTCGATTGCGGCACGCATCGCTAGGTCATCCACCGGCCGGGACGTCATCGCTTTTTGCGGATATCATGGCTGGCACGACTGGTACCTTTCGGCGAATCTGGCAGATGATAAAAATCTCGACGGGCAGCTTCTTCCGGGTCTGCAACCTTCAGGAGTTCCCAGAGCATTGAATGGAACTATTATTCCTTTCGAATACGGCCGACGGGACCAATTGGAAGCCATTGTTCGCGAGAAAGGATCGCAGCTTGCCGCGATCATCATGGAACCTGGGCGCAGTGCGGAGCCCGATAAAGAATTCCTTCAATTCGTTCAAAAGACCGCGCAGAAGCAAAAGGCCGTCTTAGTGTTTGATGAAGTGACCTCCGGCTGGCGAACGGTCGTGGGGGGAATTCATCTTAATTATGGCATCCATCCGGACATGGCCGTTTTTGCCAAAGGGATGAGCAATGGCTACCCCATGGCAGCTGTTATCGGAACCCGGGACGTGATGTCCGCCGCTCAAAATACGTTTATCAGCAGCACCTATTGGACAGAGCGTATTGGACCGACAGCCGCCCTGGCGACGATCAAGAAAATGAGGAAACGACACGTTCCTCAACACCTGATCCGTATTGGAAAAATGGTTCAGGAAGGTTGGAAGAAAGCTTCCGATCACCATCAATTGCCGATTACCATCACTGGCATTTACCCGCTCAGTTATCTGTCATTTACAGGTGAGGACTCACTGGTGATTAAAACGCTTTTCAATCAGTGGATGCTGGAATCCGGCTACCTGGCTTCGACCTCTTTTTATGCCTCATATGCACATACTCCTGCACTAGTAACCAAGTACCTCTCGGCCGTTGAACGCGTCTTCGAAAAAATAGCGCAGGCCAAGAAGCTCGGCGATCTTCAAAAACAACTGAAAGGTCCAATTGTTCATAGCGGTTTTCGGCGATTGACGTAATCTTATCCTATGAGTTCTAAAACGGTCCTGTTCATGATCTACGAAACAGAGCACGCCACGAAGCGAGAATTAGAGAGTTCGTCGCTGATCGCGTATCACTTGGAACGTTTTGGATATCGCGCCGTTTGGGCAAAAATTGAAGATCTGTTCATGATTGATTTAATCAAACCGGAAGCAGTGTTACTGTCGGATACCTATAATCCCGAAAACTTGATTGCTGCTCGTTATATCAAGGACCGTGGCTACCCTCTGATCACGTTTGAAGCAGAGGTCACTTACTATCCGAATTACTTTCCGGACTTAATGGTATGGGGTTGGAATAAAGAAAAGGTTATGTATGAAGACCTTGTCCTCATTGCGAGCGACTATGTTAAAGATATCCTGGCAAAACAAGGGAAAGACACAACGAAGTGTGTCACGACGGGTGTCCACCGCTTTGATATCTACCCCTCAACGACATTTTTGGACAAGAAGGGCTTTACCAAAACATATGATTTATCAGACGACAAGAAGATCGTTTCATATGCCTCCTGGGGATTTGAATCATTTTTCGATAAAGAAAATGCATTGCTGTTTTATTACACGGACTATGATGACCCCCTCTGTGAACGCATTCGGCAGTTTAAAAATAAAATCCATGATTGGTTAGAGGGATTGATTCAGAATATGCCGGACGTTATTTTTGTGCTGAAACTTCATCCTGCGACGGAACTCGCGAGTTCTGAGGTCTCGGGGCTGGAATCATACTATAACGTGCTAGTGATTCGCAGCGAGACTCTGGCACCGGACCTCATCTCTGCCAGCGATGTGTGGATAACATTTAATTCAACAACCATCCTCGAAGCCTATTATTTTGATAAACCGGTCCTGATCTGTTCACTAGATCCGGAGCTGGATAAAATCCTGGTCCCCTACGTAGCCGGAGCCGACTGTGTAAGAACGGTTGAACAGGCGCGGGATCTAATACGTTCCTATCTCGAGAATCGATCGCCCCTGCCCGACCATTCTCTCGAGCGCCAGCGCATCTGCAGAGAGTTTGTAAATGATTTTGACGGATTAAATGCATACCGGTGTGCTCAGGCAGTCCATCGTTTTTTCACGACCAATAAACAGCATGGATCGCCTCGTTGGAACAAAGCCTTTTGGCGCACGCTGCTACGTTCTACGGTAAGACGGATCGCAACGCCTCTCTATGATCATGGATTTCGTCTCGCATTTTTGCGGAAATGCTCCGGCCCTAACCGCTTTTTCCAAAGAACAGTCTCGATCTATCGTTCTCGAATAAATGACAGGTTGAGCGCTTTTCTGAGAAACACCCATCCTGGCATGAAGCTCTACAACTGAACCCTTCCATGGCTCTGAAACTTGATAAGTCCTTTTTGAAGCGAATTTACGCGTCGAGCATGTATTACATGGGCGGTATGGTGTTTTCTTCGGCTGTCGCCTTCGCGATGCTTCCTTACTACACGCGGGTCTTTACGCCACCCGAATTCGGAGTTCTTTCCCTATATGTCATCTTCCAGAATTTATTGAGCAGCGGTATGTCTCTCAGTCTCGATGCCGCGTGGAATCGCTTCAGCTTTGATTACAAAGAAGAAGAATTGAGAGCGTTCTATTCCAGCTTATTGTCTTTCCTGCTCATTTGGGGATGTTTCTGGATAGTGATTCTGCTGCAACTGTCGACATGGGCGACGCGGCATATCTCAGGCGGTCATCATCGCTGGCTGTACGCCGTGGTCGTGCTTTCCTCTTTTTTTAAATTCATTCAGGATCTCTTAACATTTTATCTGCAGATTAATGACCGGCCAAAAACCTATCTCGTCATTACGGTCGCCTCCGCTGTGGCGTCCGCGGGCTTAAGCATCCTTTTTATTAGCGGACTGCATCTTGGCATTGTCGGACGCGTGCTGCCGACCCTCCTGATTGCCATTCTGCTGGCGATCTCGCTGCTGGTTCATCTATGGATGAAAGGCTTGTTCCATTTTTCGATCAACCATTCTTTAGTCAAGAAATCCATTCTCTACTCTCTTCCCACAGTCATTACCGTGTCTATGGGATGGGTCATTCAATATGTGGATCGCGTTTTTATTAAGGCCTATTACAGTAATGCGGATGTCGGGATTTATTCCGCCGGGTATCAAACTGCCTATGGAATAATGTCGCTCATGACCGAGGCAGTCTCGGCCGCTTCATTTGCACCTATCATGCGAATGCTCACCGATCATTACTGGACCGGAATCAAACGTTCTCTCGACATCATGTTGATGCAATTTCTATTTCTGGCGACCGCCGCGGCCATCCTCTCCATTGGGGCTAAACCTCTTATCGCCGTCTTGTTCCATAAGGACTTCCAAAGCGCTTCTGGAATTATGCCCTGGGTGTTCTTCGCCTTTGTTTTTGCCGGCATGAATAAATTCCCAATGATTCTGCTCTCGTACCACCGGAAAATATGGGCGATCTCCGCTCTGTCGTCCGCGTCAGCAGCCATCAATATCGGCTTAAACTTTCTTCTCATCCCTCGTCATGGCGGGAAAGGCGCCGCCGTAGCAACGCTTCTAACGTTTCTAATCAATACATTGTGCTTTGGCTTCTTTGCGTGGCGAGCGGCGCATGAACGTCTTCGAATGGACAATGCCGCTCAAGAAGCGTTGAATGTAACCATCGCCTTAGAGCCGGGAGAAGTTCAAGGGTAATTTGACGAGATAGCAGACGACTACAAAGGAGCCAGACCCATGCGCGTGTGCGAATATCAGAAAAGATCGCTACAGGAGTCCAGAGAATATTTTCTTAAGCAGTATGGCTTGATCCAAGCTGGAAAATGGGACCGCATCAATGATGTGACCGGCTTGGTGAATAAATATGTAAAAAAAGGCGGCCGCGTTGTCGAAATCGGGTGCGGACTTGGGTATATCGCCTATTATCTGGCCAAGGATTGCGGATATCGTGTCGTAGGAGTCGATCTCGATCAGGACACCGTGACTCACGGCAACAGCATTTTTTCAGAATTAGACCGCGGAGGCCAGCCAAGTGATATCCGACTGCAGCTCGGGTCTTACGATATTCTTCCGAAAGAAAACGAAAAAGCGGACGCCGTCATTGGGCTGGAGGTGATCGAACATGTGAACGACCCCACGGAATTTTTGCGTTGTATCTCGGAAACCTTAAAACCAGGAGGCCTTTTATTCTTGACGACACCGAATGCTTCGGGGTTTAGAAATATGTTTCCCAAACATCTGACAAATATCGTGAGGTTTGTGGAATCTTTACCTCCTTACACTGGCGGGGAAGAAGACCACATTAACTTTTGGGATTTTCAGACACTTTATCGTCTTTGCAATCGTGCTGGTTTCAAATTAGTCAATTACCAATTTACAAACTTCTATCTGGCCTTCCCGCTCATGAAGAAACTTATTTACATTCCTTGGATGCGGAAACTGCCAATTATTGGGCAATATTCCAATAACTTGTTATTTGCACTGCAAAAAAATAGCTAACTCTCTGTTGAGGATTCGTCACCCATGATCGATTCATCCAAGAGCAGAGAGCTTCTGATCGTTTCTTACTACTATCCACCCTATTGGAGTACAGGAACGGTGCGAATCGCCAAGATGGCCAAATACCTCTCTCGCCTCGGGTGGTCTTTAACCGTGATTACACCGCGACGTCTATATATGGATCCGTCAGAACAAACGACCGAAGATTATGATCGCTACGCGACGGTTAAACGGATTCATCTGGCCCTGCCGGACCTGTATGTGGCCTTTCTACGCTGGGCCGCAAAATTAACGCCAAAGCAGAG
>Ga0206971_10061_pt3 | contig 35713 bp, 34 predicted proteins | sample Alteio_BWOrgHeat_85_FD_152917 | JGI IMG/M metagenome (GOLD analysis project Ga0206971, IMG submission 152917) | Enriched cells from forest soil in Barre Woods Harvard Forest LTER site, Petersham, Massachusetts, United States -... | ecosystem: Environmental > Terrestrial > Soil > Temperate forest >...
CGACGGCAAGTGCACGAAGCCAACGAGTTCCTCCGTATTGAGGATCATTCCAGGGCGGCGGGTCTGGCGACAAACTACGTCGTCCTCGTGGCTCTCGGAGGGGTAACCGTCATTCCGCAGCGGAATCAGTTCGTTGGTATTGATCGCCCCGAACACCGCCAACGCTCCCGCGAGGTTGCGTGTGATTTCCCACGCTCGGTCGATGTCTGGGCTCTTCACCGCCACGCGGACGACAGCTGCGTACAAGCGGCCCGATACTTTCTGCTTCGTCCCGCCGAGGAGTTCAGGGGCATTTCTGAAGAAGGCATCCCCCTTCCTATCCGTGACCGACCAAAGTATGCTCTCATGCCAGGGATGAACCACTGGCTCGAAGATGACCTGGAATATCCCGACCTCGGCGTCCGCGACCGTGCTCAACGCACCGACTATCGCCGACAGCGGATCTCGTTTCGCGCGGCCGAGCGGGATCATGAATTCCCGGCCGAGTCCGAATTCGACCACTGCCGCGTGAGCTGGATCAGCGATGCTCCACGCGTCCTTCAAGTATTCCGTCTTTGAGATAAAAACAACCGACGGGAAGAAGCTCTCAAGCTGCCGTCTAAATATACCTTCGTCGTTTGGATGAAGCACAAACTGGACGACGATCTTCTCCCCCACTGCCAGGATCTCGAAGGTTACGGGCTCCTGGAGTATCGACAGGCTCGAAAATAGATCGGCATAGGAGCCGATATCGAGGCGCATGTTCGCCGGAAGGATAACTTGCAGTTCGACCAGTTCGCCCCGCACGAGCTTCCGATATTCGATCTCTTCAGTCGGTTCGCTCTCCTCCTCTCTTTTTGACGGCGCGACTTGTTCGCGGAGCCGCCGCACAAAGGAGCTTAAAGTCGTGGGCCTCCGCCCATCATCGAGCTTCTCGGCCGGGATTGATGCCCCGTGCCCCAGGAAGGGACGGAAAGGGGGGCTCGGGCGGAACGGGATGATCCGCTACCCGCCAACCACGCCCCAAGGATTCCCAGGCGAAGAATTCGCCAGAGAACCGTTCCGATAGGTCGCTCACGCAGCCGCCGTTGCTTCCTGCTTAACCGAGGTCTGCTTGGCCGCGTAGAGGTCGCCGATGCCAGGGCTGTGGGTGAATTCCCTGATGAGTTCGACGCCCTTGGCCGCCGTGGTCTTCTCAACTATGTCTTTTACGATTCCCGAAACAATCGAGCAGTACGCGATCCGAACGTCCTGGCGGTAGTAGGTATCCTTCCGCAAAAGATTCTCATAGATCGGACCGATGATGGGTACTTCAACGAGCTTCGTGTCTATGTCTTGCAATCCTCGACCGACAGCTAGCTTGGCTCTCTGTGCTAGCGTGGCGCAAAGGACGAATACGATTAGCGATCCCCAAGTGAAACCGAGATAATTAGCGCCAATCGCGAAGATTAAGCCAAGGAGCACGAAGGCGCAGGCGATATCGAACGGCGTGAGCCCAGGTTCTTCGTAGAAGCGGTAGGAGAAGAAGTAATTCACTCCAACAGGAGCGGCGCAGACATCGAAGATCAGCTTCTCGCGCTTCATGCGGAGGTAGACTCGATTGTCCGACAGCACCCCGCCCTCCGCCATATCGACCCGCGACATCTTTAGCGCCGGCAATTTCTGGGCGGCAATTTCTCGTTCGATCCCGTCATAGACCTCTGTTGTCGAGAAATGGTGGCCTGGTATTAGCGTATACCAATGTTCGAGGATTTCTGAACCTCTTTTCGAAGCCTTGCCGTTCTTTTGCATAGTTGATGATGGCTCGCCGGCTGGATGCTGGCGCTGGCTCTTTTACCACATATGCGGCTCACCACGGGTGTACTATTAGTCGCCAATCGCGCCTAGGGTCTTACCCCTATTCAGTTTCCTATATGCCACTAGTGATAGGATTGTGGTGTGACTAAATCACGACACGACGACGCGGTGGATGCCGTGCGAAACGCATTTGTCAGATTCGGAAGCGCTGATGTCCTACTGCGGGAGTTCTCTGTAGCTCCGTTCGATGACCGCTTTTCTCATCGGCTCAGGTGCGAGCCGGATGCCTTTATGCAAATCGAAGTGCAAGATCGAGGAGGGAAGGCGTTTTTCTTCGTCGAAATCGACCGATCTACCGAAAGGCTTTCAATTCTCGAAGAGAAGGTCAGTCGTTATTCCTTCTACCGCTATTCTGGGGGTCTTGTGGGACATGACAGATCCACCAAGAGAGAATCGGTGCCCTTTCGTGTTCTCTTCGTTCTCAAAAGCGCGGAGAGACGAAACAATCTCATCGAGCGGCTTCTGGCGCGGACGCCTACCGTCCGTACGCTCGTGTACGCCTCAACCCTGTCGGAGGTTCTCACCGACCCCTTCGGTCGCGTCTGGGTTCGCCCCAGCGACTACGAGCTAGCAGTTCGTAGCACCGCCTTCACAGTCGAGAAGGGTAAACCACGTGTTGTCCGGGGGCGGCAGCGCAGCCGGGACAGAATCGTCGACTTACTCATTCAGAAAGTCCGTTTGATGGAATAAAAAGCGACCCTTGCGGGCCGCTTGGAGATCACGCCGAGAAACAAGATTCCAGTTCATCGGGTGACAGATCAGTGGGCAGTCGGCCATCCTTCGGCCTCAGCCACCGTACGAAACAGTGCGACCCCACCCTGAGCATGAGCGATTGAGCAAGTCCCTCCTTCTCCGACACGATCCAGACCCGCCCATTTCGTTCCACGAGGGAAAGAAGGAGATCGATCTGCTGCTCCGACACTTCGGCATCCATCGTCGCAACGACGTTTTGGATTCCATTCTGGTGAAGCCACCAGACCGTCGAGAAATCCTCGACCACCGCTAGATCATCGCATGGGCCGTCGAGCCGCGAGCCGTTGTAGAGGAACAGCGACCTTTGGAAGTCGAAAACCACGCCGTTTCTCTCCCGTTTCGAGGGAAACAAAAGCCGTGGGTTCTCATCCGTAATCGCTCCGTCACCAACGACGAGTCCCGCGTAGCCGATCAATTGCCCGCTGGGATTCCCCAACGGTATCGCTACCCGCTCTTTGAGCATCCCCCGCGAGCAGTAGCCGAGGCCGAAATGAGCGATGGTTGCCTCTGCCAACCCGAGCCCTACGAGGTGAGCATGACTCGGATCGAGGCCCTGGAGTTCGAAATCAAGCGGGGCATTGACCTTCACCGGTAGGTTCCGCGCCGGAGCCTTTGCCCCAGCCGCCGACTTCTTCACCGGCTGCGGCCGCCCCGCATCACGCCGCGTTGGTTCGGGACCTGCTGGGAATAGACTTGGCTCCTTTTCCTTAGTGCTCGCGCCTTCGGGAAAGAATTTCGCTTGGAGCTTTACCGCCACCTTCCGCAAGGCGTTCCCGTCTTGCAGGTCCACGCCTTCCATAAGGGCGGCGAATTCGAGAACATTTCCCTTCGCCTTGCATCCGAAGCACTGGAAGATCCCACGCTCCAGATTCATCGAGAAAGGAAGTTCGCCTCGTCCTTTGTGGGAGGGCAAGGGGCACTCGCCCTGATGCTGCTCCCCTTTCCGGTGAACCTCTACTTTGTACAGCCTGAGCACCGCCTCTGCATTGAGCCTCGCCCGAAGCTCCTTGAAGTTGATCCATACACGTCCGTGCACTGTGAATCCTTGGTTATTGGTTGAATGAACATCAGTCCGTTCTCCATTTAACCATGCCGCTGGCTCATCGGTCTAATCGCCGACTTATGGCCTCGATGCCCGGAGCCACGCTTCAACCTTCCGCTCGATCACTTCTTTTCCGACGGAATGTTCTTGTCGCGATCTACGGATAATTCTCTCTCCCCTACCGTGCCAGGTCCCCTGCGGCATTAGGGTCCGCGCAAGTGCAGCCTCCATGTCCTTACCGTCGGAAAGGATCTTTGCGACAACCTGGCCGTTATCGAGCGATGTAAGGAAGCCCGAGGCATAGGAGATACCAAATGCCTTCTCCAGTATCTCGGCGTCCTTGTGCCCGACCCGAAACGCGATCATCGAGCCCACGTTGCCGATAATGGCGTCATGGATCGTCGGCTTGAGCTGGCTCAGGTACTGATGGGCAAGCGTGAGGGTCAGCCGGTATTTCCTCGCTTCCGAGAGAAGCGGTACAAAAGCCTCGGAGACGAACGAGTGAACTTCATCAACGTACAAATGAAAATCGTGCCTCTCGCTCTCGGGAACGTCGGCCCGGGACATTGCAGCTAGTTGAAATTGAGTTATCAGCAAGGAACCGATGAAGTTGGCTTTGTCCTCGCCGATCTTTCCTTTGGAAAGATTCGCAATGAAGATTTTGCCGTTATCCATCAATGACCTCACATCGAATCGGCTCTTCACCTGTCCGAGGATATTCCTGAGTTCGGGAGCCATGAAAAGCTGCCCCACTTTGTTTTGAATTGGAGCAATCGCCTCCTGGACAAAGCGCTTGTCGTACCGGGCGAATTCATTTTCCCAAAAGAATCGGACCATCGGGTCCTTCACCTGCTTCACCACCCACCAGCGGTATGCTTCGTCCGCAAGCATCCTCGGCACGCCCATGAGGCTCACGTTCTCGCAATCGAGGAGAGCAGCGACCGCCGCATAGAGGATGTATTCGAGACGGGGGCCCCACGAGTCCGGCCAAATCCCGCGCAATGCGCCGACAACGCCCGATGCAACAAGGTGCCTCCTCTTTCGCGGTACGTTCGCAAGCAGATTGAAGCCCACGGCGTGGTCTTCGTCCGATGGGTCGAAATACACTACGTCAGCGACGCGGTCTGGCGGGACGTAATCGAGTAAGTTGCGTGCCGAACCGCCGTGAGGATCAACGAAGGCAATGCCTCGGCCGGCCTGAATATCTTGCACCGCCAAGTTTTCGATCAGCGTGCTTTTTCCGGTGCCGCTCTTCCCAACGACGTAGAGATTCTGGCGCCTGTCGGCTTGGGAAAGCAGCAAGGGCAAATCGATTCCCCCTCTGTTCCAGGTTCCGATAACAAGGTGCTCGTTCATGTCCAAACGAGCCTCTACTCCACATAAAAATTAGCCGTCGGATATGTGACGACGGCGACCGGCACGAAAGAACGGCTGGCGACATGCGCTTGTTACGAGCCGCCAGGGCAGTAGAGGCTCGGCTGGAGACGAAGCGGAGGGCGGTAAGGAAATATTCTAGCACATCCCCGCCCCGTCGAGTAAAGATTGCGATTGGGAATGCTTTCGAACCAATCACTAGGCGATGCCAGCTAAGTATGCTTCATGGCGAGGGCCAATTGGAAGACCATCCGATCAAGCCAAATATATTCCGACTGCATTCTTGCGAAAATGTGGCCCAAAATTGACCATAAACGAAAATGGCGCTGTGTCATGGCAGATTGAACCTGTAATTGACCAACTACTGATGGTGCTTCGAGGCGCCATTTTCATTCGAGATCCGAAGCACGAAGAGCTGAATGAATATGATGCCTGGGGATTGATCAGAAAAGGGCTCATCAATACGGTAAAGAATCAGGGAGGGAAGCAGCCGATCGACCCCGAGCAGCTGCTAAAGGAAGTAAATATCCAGGCAGCCCAATTCTTTCAAACCCCTGAGACAGAATATGTCGTGGTCGGCTCTCTTTCGGTCGCCACTTTTCCCGTGCGATCGATTCGTATCAATGGATGCAAGATTTGGCCGCTAGCATCGCGGAAGAAATATCCTTATCCTGACGTTCCCGGCTTACGACTTGGAACGAACATGAGGAAGCGATTAGACGCTTCCAAATATCAACTCGTTGCCGTCAAGACTCGCGGTCGCACGCACAATGATGCTGTCAATCGCGCGATGCGCGCTTTGGATGTACTTCGGGGTATCTGGACCCTTTCTCTTGTTGGTGGCCGAAACCTTCTGGCATTTGGGCCTCAAACCACGCCAGTCGGAGTGATTCATCATGGACCAGTACATACTCTGCATAAAATAGGAGGAGTCCCGGTAGAAGGCATATTTTGGAGAGAACCGACCTCAAACGAAGACTGGAACCTGTTCTCACTCGATGAAGGTTGGGCGAAGCTTGAGAAAGTTAGAAAATGGGCCTTTCGGCGTTTAGGAACATCAGAGATGGGAAACGATATTCAGGAACTAATAGCCCGGTATGCTGTGGCTTTAGATCAAACGGATTTCGAGATCGCCTTTCTCCATCTCTGGGCCGTTCTCGAAAAACTTACGCAAACCATCGGTGGAAGCTATGACGAAACCATAAAACGCGCATGTTGGTGGTTTGACGACAAAGACCTCGTTAAGGAAATTCTGGAATGCGGTCGTCTCAGACGAAATCGGTATGTCCACACGGCACAAACAGCTGCAAACACAGATGAGCTAGTCCACGTTATTAAGAGCATACTAGATCCTCTTTTGGTCAGCTTAATCCGCGATGACTTGCGGGTCCCAAGTCTCGAGGATGTTGGTCGCATCTTATCCCTGCCGACCGATGTCGCGACCCTTAGGAAAGAGCGCAATCGATATAACCGAGCGATAGCAATTCTTGAGAGGCGCACGGTTCGCGACGCAAGTCCTGACGCAAAAGCAAAGGGATAGAACAATGACTTGAGAGAATGGTCGGCGCGCGCGGGAACGAATTCCAGGAATAGTGCAGCTGCCCGTGCCGTGTTTTCCCATTGTACCGGCGGGTCAAGGTAGTGCCTGCGGCCTCCACCTCGCTCCTTTCCGCTTCCCCCTCGTTGGTCTTTGACCTGCCTCGGCGCTCCAAGGCGCTGTGACTCCCCCGGTGGAAAAACGGCATCAATCGGGCTAGCCGCCAATGATACCTCCGCAGGATGCGGAGTTGGGGCTCTCCGAGCGATACCACCGATGCGTATCTACGAAGCAAAGCTGTCGTTTCATCTGATCCAGGAAGGCCCCGCAGAGCCTGTCTCGAACCCCGCAAAGATCGTGGAGTACATGAGGGGCGGGTTCGATGAGCTCCCGCTCAATGAAATGCTCTACGTGATCGTCCTCGACCGGAGGAACAAGCCCATGGGACGCCACCGGGTTACTATCGGGACCGCTACGTCTGCTCTGGCGCATCCCCGGGAGGTGTACCGCATCGCTGTGGCCGCGAGTGCTGCAGCAATTGTGGTTGTTCACAACCACCCAAGCGGAGATCCCTCCCCCAGCCCTGCTGACCTCCAGATCACGAGGCTCCTCAAGGAAGGAGGCCGGACGCTCGATATCGCCCTCCTCGATCACGTCATCATCGGGAATCCGACTGATGACCCGCTCGGACGCGGGTACTACTCCTTCCGCGAGGCGGGGCTCATCTGAGTCCTGCCGAATCTAGTTTGATAGCCGACGAATCTCTTCGGAAAAATAACTCTGAAGTGAATCCATAAGGTCCGAATAGGCTAACCTATTGGTACGATTTCCCACGATAATCTGCCTGATGAGTTCTGCGGTAGCCTCAGAGCCCACCCCCGTAAGGCGGAGATCGATCAGTCGTTGCTTTCCAACGTCAAAGTTACGAAAGCGAGCTAGGATTTCATTCAGCCGCATGCGATCTTCTTCCCGCAAGAAAATCGAGCTTTTCTCTACGGCAATGCTCGTAGCCTGCAACTGCGTAGCAAAAGCCGAAAGATAAAACGAGTCTGCTTGGTCCCAAAGCTTCTCTCCGGCGTATTTTAGATCAATCAGGTTCGACCAAAGATCGGTCAATTTTTGGATTCGCTGCTGTCTGCTGGCTGCGCGGTTGCTTAGACGCGGAACCACAATAGTTGCCACAGCTCCGATAACTGCCGCAGCCAAAGGGACCAAAACTTTTTCTGCCAAGTCGATGCAGGAACTATTCCTAGGTGCCGGGTCCTTGTCGAAAGAAATAACCTTTCACTCCGCTAATTCGACGCGGGTACTATTCGTTTGGCGAGGTGGAACTCATATGAGCCCGCTAGGGGTAATTGCTAGACCGCCATCGCCCGTGATGCTATTGCACACATATGCCAGCCAATGAAGCCGCCGAATCGTTACGCACACGCCTTAGGACATGGATTCCGTACGCCACCACCGGTATCCCGCTAACTCTCCTCGCCTGCGGAGGCATGTACCTCTTCGGGTACTGGAGATACTTTAGAATCCAATTCCTTGATTATGTCTCTATCAGCGACGTGATATCACGCAGCATCTTCGATATAGGACCATGGTTTTTAGTTTTGGGAGAAATGTTTGCCATCATCCTGTTCGTAATGAGACGCGGAGTGATCCGAGACTGGTTCAAAAGCCGCGAACGTGCTGCTCTGGCCAAACTGAAGCCGGGCGATTGGCGACTGCATCCTTTCACGCAACATCTCGCAATGCCGATACTCATGATCGTCGTGGGTACGATTGCACTATTCGGTATTCAGACTGATTCAGACTGGATCACTGGCTTTGTGTTCGCAGTCCCGTTTTACGTCAGCGGAATGGCCGCGATAGTTAATTTGCTAGTCCCAATCTTTGCCGAAGCCAGCGACGCATTTCTTTTTTCCCTCCTCTTCGCTTTTATGCCGTGCACCTGCTATTTTCGTGGAAGAATTGTGGCTGAGGAACGTCGCTTCGGTGCTGAACCAAAGACTCTCGTAAATTTCATTCAGACCGACGTTGATGACAAGTTGGCGAAAATAGGCAGCAACCCAGTATATGTGGGACGGCTCGGTACTTTCATCTTCTTCGCGTCACAAGACAGGCAGGCGACATATGCGATGCCTGCATCTCGAATTGAAGTGATGACGATTTACGTTCCCAAGAAATAACTCCGGAGAACAAATCTCGAAACGAATTGTGATAATCACCGGTATTGCGCGTGCCCCCGAAGCCGGCGCGTGAGCGCCGGAACATCCGAGGTTTGAGCGGAGCACGGCGTGAGCCGGGCGGAGCGAATAACCGAGGATGTCGGGGATGTGGATAACACCCCAGATCCACGGCAAACTAGGCTGTGCCTGGCTCGAACGGCACCAGGGAGTAACCCGCCGTGGGGAAGAGCGCGGGGAGGCCCTCGCCTAAGGGACAAAACACAGTTCGCCAGTTCGATTCCTGCCAGGGGGACTGATACTTAGGGGGTCCTGGGTTCGAATCCTAGTAGGCGCACGCAACCGACGATCAGGAGGGGTGGTTGTCGCGGAAAAATGTTCGAGCGAGGTCAAAGACATGCGCAACGTCGATAGACAACTCGTTTTCGCCAAGAATCGCCCACGGTTTTACGGCTTCACCTCGGGCTTTTTTCTGCTCCAGCACGAACGAATTTGATCCGGGAATCTCACGAGCACGCGTTCATGCCCTACCCCACTACCTTGTTCAACCAGTCTGGGTTTTATAGAATGGGCTCATGCCAGACAACGAACGATATTTTCTCTACGCGCGAAAATCTACCGACGACAAGGATAGACAAGTCCGATCCATCGAGGACCAGATATCCGAGCTGCGCCAGATTGCAGAGCGAGATAGCCTAATTGTCGTAGAGGAGCTTCTCGAAAAGCAGACCGCCAAGAAACCCGGGCGCCCCATTTTCAATGCCATGATCGACCGGATAGAAGCCGGCGAGGCTACGGGGATCCTCGCGTGGCACGCCGACCGTCTCGCCAGGAACAGCCTCGACGGCGGCCGGATCATCTACCTTTTCGACACCAAAAAGCTCCGCCGCCTCCAGTTCTATGGCGGTTGGGTTGAGAATACCCCTCAGGGCAAGATGCTTCTCAACACCGAATTCGGTTTCTCTAAGTACTACATCGATTCGCTTTCTGAGAATGTGAAACGCGGCCATCGTGCTAAAGTGGCTCGAGGCGAATGCCCCTCGCTCGCATCAGTTGGCTACCTCAACGATCACCGGACGAAACAGATCGTCGTCGACCGCGACCGTGCACCCATTATTCGGGAGGCATACAAGCGCTATGCCGCCGGCAGGGAGACGATTGACTCGCTTCGCCAATTCTTCGGAGACCGCGGCATCCTTACCCAGGGCAATAAGCGATGGAAGGGCGGGAAACTCATCAGCAGGACGGCCATTTCTGTGATTCTTACGAATCCGATCTACTATGGCCACTTCCGATGGAGCGGCGAAGTCCACCAGGGCTCACATGAGCCGATCATAACCAAAGCTCTTTTTGACAAGGCCCAAGAGGTCCTGGAACAGCGATGGCGATGGTCCTCGGCCGAAAAGTATCGGTCGCCTAAACCTTACCTCGGACTTCTCCGCTGTGCGGAATGCGGGTCTGCAATCAGTGCCGAAATCCAGAAGGGCCACACGTACTATCGCTGTACGAGGAAGAAGAAGATGTACCAGCGATGTCGTCAGCCATTCATACGGGAAGAGGCCCTCGACGCCCAAATCTCAAGCCTCCTCCCCCGCTTTGCGCTCCGTTCAGATTGGGCGGCCCAGATGCTCAAACGGCTTGATGACGAACTCCTCCAGAATGACGAATCGTCAGCCAATGAGATAGGCCTGAAACGGGCCGAGGGAGAAAGACTCAATAGCCGGCTGAGGAGGCTCAAAGAGGCACTCCTCGACGGTCTAATTCACACCGAGGAATACCGTGAGGAACAGGCAAAGACAATGAGTTTGCGGAAGACTTTGGAGGACCAAATCACCGCTCTTACGACCGGCAATCGAGCATGGCTCGAACCATTCAAGGAATGGATTTCTACGGCCCAAACAGTGGGCGAAGTCGCCCTCAACGGCTCCTTTGCAAACAAGAAAGCCCTCGCCGTACAAATCTACGGCTCGAACCTTGTGCTGGAGCAGAAAAAAGCGCGAGGTGAAGCCGTAAAACCGTGGGCGATTCTTGGCGAAAACGAGTTGTCTATCGACGTTGCGCATGTCTTTGACCTCGCTCGAACATTTTTCCGCGACAACCACCCCTCCTGATCGTCGGTTGCGTGCGCCTACTAGGATTCGAACCCAGGACCCCCTAAGTATCAGTCCCCCTGGCAGGAATCGAACTGGCGAACTGTGTTTTGTCCCTTAGGCGAGGGCCTCCCCGCGCTCTTCCCCACGGCGGGTTACTCCCTGGTGCCGTTCGAGCCAGGCACAGCCTAGTTTGCCGTGGATCTGGGGTGTTATCCACATCCCCGACATCCTCGGTTATTCGCTCCGCCCGGCTCACGCCGTGCTCCGCTCAAACCTCGGATGTTCCGGCGCTCACGCGCCGGCTTCGGGGGCACGCGCATACGTTAAAGGCCACTACCAAGTGTCCTTTAAATACTATGCTCCGGCAACGAAACCATCAATCCAAGCATAGCGGCAGTTCAATCTCGTCGTTTCAACGAAACGAAAAATTTTCCATCTAACGAGTTTTCACTCAGGTATCCATTAGACTGGTTTCCTGTAAGAGCCAACCGGAGATTCCAGAAATCCATGGTCTCTAATGTATCTCAGAAGTTCTGTCTTGGAAGGCAGACCGAGTTTCTGGCGAATGTGGAAGCGATGCTTTTCGACGGTCGTCGTTGAGATCCTCAACTCTGCGGCAATTTCCTCGTCAGTAAGCAACTTCCCAAGCAACCCTAGCATTCGCTGCTCGGCATCCGATAATACCTTATCAAAAGCTATCGGATCACTCCGTCGAGACTTCTGAGTTTCACAGAACGTTGCAGAGAAGTATGTGCGCCCCTCGCTTAAGGCCACGAGTGCCAACTGAAGAGTTCGTGAGCTACAGCTTGGCTTGTACACGAACCCCTGCACTCTGGCCCGTTCCACGAGATAAACCGTCCGGTCATCACAGAAACCAGACATCAAAAGGATACGACACGTGGCTCCGGCTTGCCGAACAATCTCTATCACCTTGAACCCATCGAAATCTGGTAGCTTGATATCTAGAATCACCAGATCGGGCCTCCTGTTGAGAATGATTCCGACAGCTTCGCTGCCGCAGTCTGCCTCCCCTAGCACGTCGTGACTCAGATCCCCAGCCCAGACCCTAAATAGGTCTCGGATGAGGGAATGATCGTCTACAAGGACAATTTTCACCTTAGGGGTTTAGTAAGCTTCGACCATACGATCTCGCGCAGGAGAACTAACCAAGCGCAATCTAGATTCTTGCTACTTCTTCCTAGAATCTGGAAAACGTTGGAATTGCAGCAAGAGCGAGTCGGCAAATTGTCGAGGGCGCCGCGAAAGCCATAGCAATTGGAAAAGAAGACCTTGGCAAGAAGTCGCGCCCAATTCTGAAATCCGAAGTACGGAAACCCAATCGGCAACCAATAGAGCACATATCACCGCCTATCCCATGATTGTTTCGGATCGGGCTTCCGCTTTTTCCAGCCTCCATGCGTAACACTCTCCAGCTCATCGCCGGCATTTTGTTACTTTTGCACGCGGCGTCCCATATTGGCTTCCTTTTTCTTCCTGATAATGAAGGCGCCCTGGCGAATGTCGTCTTTCCAGTACTCTCCAATAGTCGATTATATGCGGTAGCTGCCATAGTAGAAGCTATACTTGGACTATATTGCCTTCGCTCGAACGACAGCCAGCTACCAAGTATCTGGATTTTAACGTTCGTAGCAGGTATGTTATGGTATCATGCCTGCAATAGCCTATTTGGCGGGATTTCATGCAATTGTCTCGGCTTGCTAGGCAGACTACTGGGCCTCGACAAAGAGGTCGCTAACAAACTCCCATATGTATCGCTCGGAGTACTCTTAGCAACAACCGCCCCGTTTTTATTGCAGTGTGCCCGCAAATTGCTTACCAGACCCGCAATCGCGCTGTTCGCAATCATTCTCCTTACGAGGATAAGCAAGGCGGAAAATAACATTCACTTTGAAGGAACGATTACTTCAACAACCTGCAATCCAACTAGTGGAAAAATTTATGATAGCGCCAGTACTGCCAGTTCCTATACAGCGGATGTAGCCGCAACAACCAGCCGAATTACATTGAGAAATCACCAATGGGGCGATTGGGCAATTGATTATACTTACAATGGCGTCGACAATATTTATATTTCGCCATCGACACTTCCAACCCTCAATTTGACCTCAAAGACGTCAAATTTGAAAGAAAGGGGATCGGATATGGAAGCGTGTATTGATAGCGGTCCAATCGCCCTTACGAATATGTCTGATGTGTTTGGATTCTCTTTGTTAAATATTGTATATAGCTTGGGCGCAGGAGAGACTTCAAACAATCCCACTATCCGCTCACTAGCAATTCCACTTCCCTGGGCTCATCCGCGCACGAACACCAATGCGTATGGCTATCAATGGACAATTCAATATAAGAGCAGTAGTCGTTTTCCTGAGAGCTGTGATGTAATACGAGACAAGCGTTTAGACCTATCGGAAAAGGAAGAATTAGCGCGTCCTACGTTAATTCCCTGGGATTCAGTCTCAACGCGTAACCGTTATATCAGGGCACTAACTACTCGCAAGGCCCAAAGAACAGGCTTTGTAAAATCTACCTTTATCGTGTCTGGGTGGAGGCAATTGGGAGAAACGGCCGTGCCTACTCATGGTCGGTTACTAATATATTTGTCGTCGCTTCCGATTTATAAGTACCCCTGGCGCGTGATAGAGTTCGACACAACTGGCATTAGAAGAGATCCAGCGACCCCGCTCTCCTTCCCACCGGTGGATAAAAGGACACACGTAACAGATTTCCGTTACCGAAAAGCAACTTCAACCGCTGTTTATACCGGAGCCTCTTACTATTTAGACCCGGGCCAAACAATCAAGGCAGTTAACGACGTAGAATTAGTAAAAGCTTCTAACCTGGCTCTCTCGCAATTGGCTTCCCCAAAGCTAATTCGCTTAGGACATTGGGTTGCCTGGGGAGTGCTCGGCGTAATCTTTACTCCCGCGATTGTGCTTTCCTCAATAAAGCATCAAAAACGTGGAGAGAACAGCAAAAATACAACAAAAGCATAAACAAATGAAAAAACTAATATTAGGTGGAATTCTGGCCGTGTCCCTCGCTCCGAGTTTGATCTTTGCCCAAGTTGCATGTACATCAAATTGGATTGGCATCTGTACAAATTCCGGAGCTGTCTGTGACTTTGACGGAGTCACCATATATACCTGCGAGCAGCATTTCTTTTCGGCCGGCGAAATGTCCACTCCCTATTGCGACTGCACAGGCGAAAACTAGCAATCGAATTCAAGTTCTTCACGACACGCACTTCCGATTCGCGGGAGTGCGTTTTATTTTTCTTTACTAAAAGCGCCCGCAAACTCTCAGAATCGGAAATTTGAACTAAACTCGCGCGTGGATTGAAATGTTAAGATAACCTGCCAAGCACGGCGGATTGCGATAAACTCACTCTTGCCAATCTCAAATTCAGTTCAGTCGGGAAATAATTCAAGAAGTCGACATATCTTCCCGTTCCTTCGAGAACTCAAAATAATAGCTAATTTCGAAGTGGCGGTAATAGGCGGTTTGTTGGTTTGGGGAGTAAGCATTTCAACCCAGCAGAGCACTCCGAGCAAACTGAGCGAAAGAGAGATTAAAGGACCAGGAGGATCAGTGGGCACTGTATGGCGCATCGGCCTATCGAACCAAGCCGCAGCAAGCGCTATTATCTATTTTCCAACATGGCCGGGCAGTGTATTTCAATACAGCCGCGAGCTTCGATCGATGGTTCATCAATTAAGTGATGTTGAATTTCTAGGCCCGGTTCAACCTTACAACGAATCTCTGGCTAAAGAAGAGTTGATTAGGTTGAATCGCGACTACTCCAATTCAACAGCGCTGGTAACTTCTGACATAAACGCGCCTGTTTTGAATTTACTGGATCGTTATCCGGCCCTGATACCACATCACCTAGTTATTATTTCCTCTCTCGAAGATCTCGACGCGGCATTAACAAAAGATTCCTTCAAGAACCTTTGGGGGAAGATACACATTACGGTCATATCGCATCGCATCGGCGATAGAGTCAATTTCTCGGATGCAGAAAAGGTTATCCATCACGCCTCTTTGATCCGAAATCTTGAGCTAATAGACATTCCGTCGATCACTGAAGAATTCGATGGAGCCCGAGAAGCAATGTTACGAATTGCATCTGATCGGTGCATATCACGAATTATAGAAACCAATAGGATTATAGCGGGTCCTGATCCGAGTGTAGTTCCTATTCGAGTGTCCAAAAACCTATTAATTTTTATCCTCCTCGGCGCGATCTATGTCGGAATAGGAATTGTTGAGAGTCGCCAAGATGCAGTATATCGGATTCTCGCGCTCGGCTGCGTCACGACAATAATTCATGTCAGCTTATTGAGCCCGGCCAAACGCTTGCTTTCCTTGCCGGCCTCGTTGTATGCGGATGCCGGTATAAGCGAGGATGTTCAAAACCTCGCAACCAAATTTGCGAATCGATTCAATATAACCGAATTGAAGGCGTTTGTTGCGCTCGCTTGGTATGTTAATAGCAAATGCGACTGGCGCGATCCGCAATTCTTCGAAGCGTATATTCTAAATCCCGAAATTGATAATTCAGTCTCGATCAATTGGAGGTGGGTATTGTGGAAGCAGCTCAATCAACTGGTTGATCGAGGTGCTTCTAGAGAAACCGTTGCGCAACGGATTTGTTTAGCTGTTCGTGCACGAGTATCGTTGATTGAGACTGTAAACCCAACCGGGGTCATTGAGGAGGATTGGGAGTCCGCCCAGGCAAGTCCCGGAAACATGAAACGAATCCTGATAGCCGCTCTGCGGTCACAAAACATCGCTGCGAGGATATCGAAACAAGACACCGTCGAATATTACGATGGCGCAACATGGCGGTGTTCCCCGCAATTGCCATTCACACCGTGAATATCCGTAATAATATGCTGTATATCACTCGGCAAAAAAATGACTGCTAGAACCGAGTACGTTCAAAGATGGAATATTGGTTGGTTTAAATTTACCTTCGCATTCGCAACGTGTATTTTGTTTCTATCTTCAGCATACGCTTTCCCGCTTGGCTTTTTCGAACGCTTAAGTTCTGGGTCGCTGCTTTCTCTTCCAGGTGCGCAAAATCTAACGATCGTCGCTTTGCTAGCAGCAATTACGCCTCTACTGCTGTATCATTTCTATAAAAGAAATTGTGCTTTTCATTTTGTCGCGATTGCCCTTCTTTCAGCGTGGATAGGTGCGACATATTGCTTCTCACACAGCCCCGACGACTACGGGGGAGCGAGTACTGCAAGTTTAGGGACGATGAATGAGTTTGATGCAATATGTCTTCTCTTCGGCGTTCTCGCTCATCTCATTGTTATGAGCGCTGCCTTAGAAACCAGCAGCGAGTTCATTGCACGTGGACTTTGCTACTCGATAGCGGGAATTGCGACCATAGGCGGACTTACTCAATGGAAGAAAGGCCGATTTGAATATCATTCGGCATTTCGTGCTACCGGCCTCTGGAATAACCCAAATACTTTTGGAATGTTTATGGCCTGCGGGCTTATTGTTCTTTGTGCCCTTATAGTGAATTCATCTCGAATTGGTAGCCCGGCCGACAAATCGTACCGAAGTAATCGTTATTTGCGTTCACTATATCTACTTATTCTTTGCTTGGTCAGCTTAGGCTTAGGTCGCAGTTTAAGTCGGGGGGCGTGGTTTGCAAGCGTTATGGGCCTGGGGACGTTTGCACTCATTCTTTCAAAGACGAGCTGCATTGCTGACCTGCGACGTTCTATGCAGACCCGAGCTGCGATTCTAGTTTTCCCCGCCATCATTGCATTTTTGGCGTCTGTCGTAAAATTTCTTGGGCCGACATTAAGATTCCGAATTATATCACTAATTCATCCTTTTGATATTTCTATTTCTAATCGCTATGACGCAACAGTCGGAATTCTAAGAATCATTTCTGATTATCCTATTCGGGGCGTAGGATGGGGTAATGTTATTTCCTTTTACGAGGGCCTTTACGCCCCTGATTACATTAGTCATGGTGGGGCAATTACACAGAACTCAATGCTATACGTCGCGGGAGCGGCTGGCATCCCCTGCCTCGTCTTGATTGTGGCTTCGTTGGGAATTAGGGAAGTACTTTTACACGTGTTCGTAGCGGAGATTACCTGGACGAAAATCTCCGGCATTTGTTTTTTGGTGCTTTTATTTGGTGCAGTATTGGACGGGGCATTGTTAAATTCTGAAGCGGCTCTAGCTATCTGGATGTTGAGCGTTCCCTGCATAGTTTCGAGCAAGCGCTCTAAGAGCTACGTGGCCGCGCGCTTACCGGTCTGCTTTAAAAATATCGACCGCGAGACTTTCTCTTCTTAAACGCATTGCTAAGTCGTTCACCTTTGATTATCCATTGTCTGCCTAAGAAGTGCACAGAACCCTTTTGCACATATCTATGAATACAAGCCGCATACTCCGAACCACAGTAGTTACGAGTCTGATCGCCGCTCTTCTTTGTATTATCTTAATTTTGCTATCAGAACGACGGTCTCTCATCAGCGCTAACGCAAAGCTGGCCGCTCAACTTCAGCTAAAGGAACGGCTAGTCGGAGATTTACAAAAACAATCAAAATCAGTTGCCTCAAGATTACCCCAAGCCGTGCTGCCTTCGCAAGCTTCGATGGGTGGAGTGCCGCAACACTCCGCCTCAACAATCTCGTTGAACGAAATAGTCAAAGCGCATCCCGAAATGGCTGGTGAACTCGAGAAGGTAATGGAGCAATCTGCAATTACCCCGTTCGGCGACCTATTCAGCGAGATAGATCTACCGCCGGATGTGCTGGCAAAGGTTAAGGAAACTCTACGCCTACATATGCTTTCATTGATGGATGTTTCCGAAGTTACAAAAGCAGTCGGCTTGACGCCAGGTACTCCTGGATATTCGGAAGCATACACGCAGACAAATGACGAATTTGAGTCCCGGCTTAAACATCTAATGGGAGATGAAAAGTTTGAATTGCTTAAAACGCTTCCCGCCATTGAGAAAATAAAGAATCGAATAGACACAAGCTATGCGAGCGATTTCCAAGATATCGGCGAGCCTCTCACTAGGGCGCAAACGATAACTTTGGCTAAAGAAATAAATGAGATTGATACGACTAGTTCTTCTAATCTTCAACAGTCGAACTCTGCTTCAGGTTTGCCCGCCAATAATTCTGATGCCGCAATTCAAGAAAATCTAAAGAGTGTTCTATCTCCAGCGCAGATCGAAATTGTCGTTCGTCATCGTGCTCAGGAGAACGTACTGCGTACATTGCGGAAACTCTATCCCAACGACCAATCTTTTAGACTCTAAAAACCTAGCGCAGTCTATTCCTGCGGGTTTTGCAGAGCTTTTCTAGGCGAATCAAGTGAGTGCATCAAAAAGACGAGTAGGATATCTCATCGCCGGGTTTGTTGTGATTCTTGGCCTTGGAAGGGCATTGTACATATTTCAGTACAGCGCCAATTTTCTATCGAAAGAGGGAACCATGCGTAAGTGGTCGCTGTATGGTCCACTCAACGAACTGAGTGAGAAAACTCTTACGGAATCAGGTCCGGCAATGTTGTTGGATTCAGCTGATGCCCCAGGGCCAATCGTTGGTTATGGTGACGAAGTAATCACTTCGGAAGGACTAGTTGATCTTAAAGCTGCGATTGGCCTCGAGAGGACGGAAGAGCCAACACACAAATCCTTTTTAGCCAAAGCTACTATTATTAGCTTCCTTCCGACTACGGCATATTTGTGCTTTGGCGGAGATGATTTGCTTCGCGTGTGGTTAAAGGATCGCCTCGTGTATAGCGCTCAAGAACCTCAAAAATATTACGGAATGCAGCACGGCATTCAAATTCATCTAGATGCCGGTAACAACGACCTCTATGTTGAATCGACAAGTGTTTCGGAAGGATCGCAGCGGTTTAGGGCGATGGCAGGTTTAGATGCAATTCAAGTGACGAACACATTTCTCGATGAAGCAGGTCCGCTGGTAAGTCCTGTTGTTGTAGCTAGCCAGAAAATTGCGTTGCCGTGCCTTTTTGCCGAAATTGGTGCCAAGGTTACAGTAAGTAAACAAGCGAGCGGTCGTGCAATTGAGGGTACGCTTACCGGCAGGCAATGGATTCCAAAGAAGCCCATAATAGACGGCGTCTATCGTGTATCTGTGCAGGTTGGAAAGCAAAGCTACGCTGCTTCAATTTATATAGGTGACGCAATCTCTAAGGCCCTTCTGCTGATGGATATTTTGAGGCAATCCGGACAAACCGTATCTCCGGATGCCCAAGCCTTGGAGCGGCGGTTTGAAGTCCTCTTAAACCCAGAGAATCGCCTGCCGAACGATTATGAATGGCAATCCAAGATTGTTTGGACGATAGGGGAAGCAGAGAGAATTGCAAATTCCGATAATGTTGCTCGCGAGGAGGAGATTAACCCGCTTTCAGGAATTCATCTAAATGGATTCGTTTCTGGTATTGATGGGCAGTACCTGTTCTATCGGATTTCGTTACCAGAAGGCCCGCCTCCGGCTTCAGGATATCCTGTTGCCGTTTTGATTCCGACTAATACCAATGCGAATCGAGCTTTTATCGATAGTGTCTATATTGCCCGCCAAATAGAAGCAGAACGCTGGAATGCCTTAGCAAACAAGTACAAAACCGCGATTTTGTGGATGGGATACCGCGTACAACCCTATGGAAATGAAAATGAGTTTACCTATTTTGATGAGGTTTTGGGGAACGTCTCCAGAAGATATTCCATCGATAGATCAAAAATTGCAATAATGGGCACCTGCAGAGCGGGTATGACTGTCCTGATGTTTGCGGAACGTTGGCCATCGAGATTTTCAGCGCTAGGAGTTATCGATCCTATAATCGACAGATCCGCAAATAGGTCGGGATCTTATGGCCAATTCGTCCAATTTAAAGCCTACAACGATTGGCTTGCTGCGCGAGATCCAATTCTGAACATTGATAAGATTGCTAAGAATAGATTATTTATAGTTCACGATTCGACCGAATTTGGTCATGGAACTTTATCAGAGGCTCAAAACCTATTCTTTAAGACATCGGGGATCGGCGCTCAAGTTGAGTTAAAGCAAATTGAATCGTCTGTACTTCACCTCGGAGCTTGGGATTATATTATACGAAACTTATCTGGTTCGTCTCGACCGGAGAGCAACGACAATCCGTCGCTTCCTATCATTTCTCCTGATGGAGTTCTGAGTGGCGCCATAAATCGGCCATTTGTGATGGTATCACCATCAATTCTCGCCCCTTATGAAAAGGGGCCCGCTAAAGCATTAGTAGATCATTGCTGCCAACTCTGGGCAAACGCTAATCATACGGCTTGCCGATTGATTACGGATACGGAAGTTACCGTCGAAATTGAGCGGAACTACAATCTGTTGATTATCGGCAATTCGAAAACCAATTTAATCTGGAAAAAATACGAAAGAAATTCGCGGATCAAAGTTCGAGGAGCCGCTGTATTTGTCGATGGCCGTCAAAGACTTTTAGATAACCCATGTGGAATTACTGCGGTTCAGCCCAATCCATTATTCCCGAACAGAAGTATCGTATTCATCGGAGGGTTTGATATACCTATAGTTTCGATAGGTAACTTTGACTGGGATGTAGACGGGTGGTTTGACTACGCCATTTGGACCAAGCAGGGCGAAGGTGTTGAGCTAGCAATTGCTGAGCGCTGGTGAAATGGCAGAGTACAAGCGTTATGAGCGCGATCCAACATAAGCCTCCAGTCCAAGACTCAAGCGATAGCCTGTCTATGCTGGACATCGAATTTGTGTTCAAAAATCGTTGGATTAGGGTTACCGCGGCAATTGGGCTGACTTTCATCCTTTGCTTAATTTTTGTTATCGGAGCCGAGCAACAAGGTGAGGAAGTCAATACCGACATATCGGCTAGCGATCAGTATGCCTACATTCACTATGCGCAGAACTTGGCCAATTCTTCGTGGAACTACGAGGGCGATGGCAACCGGATGCCCCTCTATCCATCGATAATGGCGGTTTTTTTTCGCGCAGACATGACGGATGATTCGTTTTTTGAGCTAGGTAAGAAGATCGGCATCGTCATAGCCTTAGTCGTCATAGCCGAGGCGTTTCTTATTTTTCGTCGGGTCGCATCACTATGCGACGCTCTTGCGGCGACATTGGTTTCGGCATTCACCGTTTTCGCATACAAGGCTCCCTATTTTCAGGCAGATGTCATGTTTTATGGTCTAGGCGCGCTACTGTTTGTCCTATTGCTTTCACTCATTCGAAAACCAGGCGTCGGCAAAGCGACCGTAGGCGGTCTTGTCGCTGGATTAGCCCACCTTACCAAGGCCTCAGTCCTACCGGCTGTCGCTCTCGCTGTTTTCTGCCTGCTAGTGGTTCCGTTTTTTAAGGCGATGAAGAAGCTGCTTTCTTCTCGTTCGCAAGCGGCTCTACCTTTGCGAACTAGTCCCTCAGTTTCACGCTCGATCTTAAGTGCAGCTGTGCTTGCGGGCTGTTACCTTTTGGTAATTTCCCCCCATCTGATGGCAAGCAAACAGCGTTACGGTTATTATTTTTATAACGTCAATAGTACTTTTTACGTCTGGTGCGACTCGTGGGACGAAGTTAGCAACGGCCCGAAAGCCCATGGGGATCGCATTGGCTGGCCGGATATGCCTGCTGACGAGATTCCCAGTTTCAGAAAGTACTTTAGAGAGCATAGCGCTTCAGCGATCGAACTCAGAATAACTCATGGTTTGAAGGCCACCTGGTTATCTGTTGTTCATTCTTATGGATATGCCCCTTTTTTCGCGTTCTATGCTCTAGCGGCTTGCGGCTTTCTGACGACTCGTGAGACACTAGTTAGGATGCGCTCCCGTGCAGGGGAATTGGCCTCTCAAGCTTTCTTCATCTCTGCCTATTTTCTGGGGTACCTTCTACTATATGCGTGGTACTCACCCATTGCCGGCGGGAATCGCTTTATTTTAAGCCTGTTCCTCCCTGCTTTTGTATTATTGCTTACGGGCATCACCTACGCAAAGCGCCAAAACGCGCGCTTCGGAATCCGTAAACTAAAATTAAAACCGCAGATGGTCAGTCCGGTGATGACTATGGCTCTCGTATTCTATCTTGCAGTAATTTATCAAAATCAGATTGGTCGCATTTTTGGCGGAGATTAAAGTTGTCTCGATTTTGATGATCTCCGCTCGATTAGGGAAGCGCTAGGCAAGGGGGCCTTTACGCTGGTAAATCGGGCGAACGTGATCTCTAGGCTGCTGGGGCGCAATGCTGCTCAGGTCGCGCTACCGACGACGGATGAACTGCGGAGCCTTGCTGCGGCGTTGCCGTCGCAAGTACGTGGTCTCACTCAACAAGCAGGAGCCGCCGGTGCGGGCTAGCTGGGTTTTGAACATTATGGAAAAGGCTAACCAGTTAGTTACCTTTTTCAGTCGGATTCGTCTATTCTTGCCATGCTCAAAACCAATATCGAAGCCCTTGAACGTGCGCAGAAGAAGGTTATCGGCCTCGAAGCGTCGATCAGGTCCAGGCTATCGAAAGAACTCGCCGCCCTGCCCTCTCAATTTGGCTTCGAGAGCGTAAGATCCTTCATTCGTGCGGTGAAGGCAGCCTCTAGCGGAGGTCCCGGCCGGCCGGGGAGACCGAAGGGCCCGGAAAAGAAATCCGTCCCATCCAAGCGCAAACGCATGACTATCACCCCGGCGATGCGGGAGAAGGTAAAGCGTCTCGCAAAGGCCGGGAAATCGGGTGCACAGATCGTCAAAGCCGTCGGGATCTCCCTTCCCAGCGTCCAGAACATCAAAAAGGCTTTCGGCCTGGTTAGATCGAAGGCTAAGAAGACCGCACCGGCAAGGCCCGCCAGGAAGAAGCGTTCTTCTCCCAAGAAGGCTGTCCGGAAGGCCGGGACGGCTCCCAAGGCAACCTCCCCTGCCCCCGAGGCTCCAAAAGCCCAGGAAGCCAGCGAAAGCGCCAGCCAGAGCTAAGCCTAGAAGACAAGAATGCCCGAGCCCGGCTCGGGCATTCGCCTAAAGGAGGGTCTGGTAGTCCCAGCGGTTGCCGTTCTTCTGGAACGCCACCGTCCCTATCGCCGTTATCATCTGAGTTTGAGGCTGGCCATAGCCGCCGCTGACTTGCATCTGGGCCTTGAAGTCGTACACGAGCATCCCGTTGGCCTTGTATTTGTTGGTGATGGTGTAGCTGAGGAGTACGCTTTGAGCCGTCACGGCGAATGGATTGGCCCGGGTTAGCTGAACCTGTGCCCCTGCGGTCACGGCCGCCTTAACAATGTCGTCAGGCGGCCTGCTGCATCCACCGAGACAAAGCCCTATGGCCACGGTCAGCGCCAGCAGGAAGCCTCGTGCGAAGAAGTGCTTCATGGTCAGTTGCCGGGTTGGAGACGTTATTTCTCCACCGTCGGAGCGGTCTTCGAGGTCGTGCTCGAATCGGCGATCCCCATGAGGCCGCCGGTCGTCCCGGCCATGTCGGTCGTGTTGTCCTGGAATTCGTAGTCGTCCACGATGCCTTGGGCGTTGACCATGATCTGGAGGTGCTGCATCCGGGTCTGGCCCTCTGCCTTCGAGCCGCCGGCAAAGAGGCCCACGTAGGGGATGTAGGTGGCCGCGGTCGCGTGGCCTTCGACCTTCGTAGCGGTGTAGGTGTAGTTGAGGACGCGCCTCCCCTCCGGCATCATGGAAACCATGGTCGGCGGGCCAAGGAGGGCTTCCACTTCGGCCCGGCTAGTGACGCCCTTCTTAATCTGGGAGACCTTGTTGGCGTCCACCTTCACCCCCGATTCGTTATCGACGGAGGAGCAGGCGACGAGGGACAGGAGGAGACAGGACGCCAAAGCGCCCGCGAGCTGACGGAGGGTATGGTTATTCATAGCTGAAGTTGGAATTGCGGCAAAGCGCCGCCCTGGACACGGAAAGAGAGACTAGACCCGCTCGGGGATGTCGGGCTTGGCCCCGACCAGGGCACGCCGAGGAATCCAGACGATCCTCTCGTCCGGCCCGCAGCCGACTGTGGGCGGCAGATGGGCCATCGCCTCGGAGGTGATGTCCTTCCCAATCACGGCGAAGTCCCCAGAAATTAGTTCCAAGATATCGGGGCAGCCATTCAGGCATTCGGTCTTTGCCCCGTTGGCGTGCGGGTCGGGTCCCAAGCGACGGAGGATCATGGGCAAGGTACCTAACTAGAGTTAGGTGCCGGTCAAATGATTTCTTAGGGTACCTTCCGACTGTGAGTTCCGAAGACATCCGCCGCAAAGCCGTCGCCGCAGCCGTGGCAAGGCTCCTACGCGAGGAGCGCGAGCGCCAGGGTCTTTCCATGACCCTCGTCGCCTCCCGCGCCGGCATTGCTCAGCAGGCGGTAAGCTACATCGAGCGCGGGATGCGGAATCCGACACTCGAGACCCTTCTTCGGATCTCTGCTGTGCTGGATCTCGAGCTAGCCGAGGTCATTCGTCGGGCGACAGCCTCGGTGGCGCGGAAATAGGGCCAAGTCAGGTCGCCTCCGGTGAGGTATACTGAGGGGTATGGCGCTTGCCGACTGGCTCTCTCAAAATTGGTTCTCGCTGGTTCAGACCCTGGGGATCATGGGTGCCTTTTACTTTAGCTCGAAGGCGCTTCTCGCAGATACCGACGCTCGGATCGTTCAGAACCGCTTGGCCATTGGGCAGCAGCATTTCGCTATCTGGTCTCTCCTCTTCAGCAGTGCCGAACTCGGCCGCGTCCTCGATGCAACTGCCGATCTCAAAGTGAGGCCGATAACGGCACGCGAGGATAGATTCTTACGCTTTCTTATCCTCCATCTCCAAGGGTCCTTCACGGCCGCGAAAGCCGGCCTGTACCTTCCTCCCGAGAACCTAGCTAGCGACATCAGGTCGTTCTTCTCCCTTCCTATCCCGAAAGCAGTGTGGGAGGCCGTGAAGGGGTTTCAGAACGCGGATTTCGTCGCGTTTGTCGAAAGGGCTCTCGGCGAACCGGCCTCTTAGGTCTCGAGAAAGGTGGACAACTGCCGATAGTTTTATGATCTAGGACGAGTACCCCCTCTCTGATGCGCACCATACGGCGCTTTGTATTCTTGATACTCGCGATTTCGAGCCTGGGACTAGGCTCGTTCTTCGGATTGAATTTATCGGCTCAGGGTACGGTCCACGTAAGGGGGTACTACCGCGCGAATGGGACCTACGTCGCCCCATACAATCGAACTGCTCCTAATTCCACCAAGGACGATAACTGGAGCACCAAGGGAAACGTAAATCCGTACACGGGAGCAGTCGGAACTAAGAATGGCGATGCAGATACCTCTGGGATCGCCACGGCCCCGCCGGGAACGGCCGTAGTGTTCGATCCATCAGCCCCAGTGACTCCCCTCCCACCCTCCACTGTTGTCGTTGCAACGCCTCCCGAACCTCCAACCGTCCAGCAGCTTTTCGTCGAGATCAGACGGCTATCCGAGCAAGTGCGTGCCCTAGAAACCGAGCTACGGGCACTACAAGCCACTAGCTCCTATACGAACGGGCTATCGCCAACACTCGCGGCCTGGCGTCGCCTGAAATCTAATATGACCCCTGATGAAGTTAAGGCCGTCTTAGGTGAACCAACGCGAGTCGCGGACCAGTACTGGTATTATCCTAACTACGGTAAGATTACTTTTATTGCTGACTTGGTCTTCCAGTGGGAGGAGCCAGTTTTCGCAAAGCCGTAGGCCGTTTCGACCCCTAGCAATTCGAAGATACGCTGATTGGCTCTCGCGGATTTACGAAATGACAGGAGGAGAGTCTTCCTCGATCGGTCGTTTGAAGATTATTTGGTCGAACGTGATGTACGAGGCCTTCTTCCCGAAAAATCCATCCAGGCATCCTGGCTGAACTTCTATGTTCACGTCTCCCAGTTGTACAAATTCCCAACCAGCGTTGACGTTTTGATTGATGACTAGCTGAAGCTGCTTTGCCGCGACGGAAGCACCTTCGTTGTTTTTGATCTTTCCGATGAAAGGAATGATCCTGTATTCGTATTTCATGGCTGGATTAAGGAAAATCTACACCACCATTCGGCTGCCGGCAGCGACAGATTCGCTGGAAGCCAGCTAGCAAGCCAGCGACCGCGCCCTTCTTCTCAATCGCTAAGATCGTGTAGTCCGAGCAAGTCGGCATAAAAAGGCAGGAACGTCGGAGCGTCGGAGAAGCAAAACGCTGATAGACCCTCACACATCTGATCGCGGCAGCTCGCATTTCACGATGGCGATTTCCCGGTGTGCCCGGAAGAAAGCTGTGGTTCTGGCATTAACGACGCCGGCACAAAACTCGCTGGATCGTTCAGGATTTGCTGCTTGGCGGCCGAGTAGAGGACAAAGGCAACCCCTCCCCCGATCGCAAAAACCACGACGGTTTGCAGGCCCTTGACCGCCCTGGCGTAACCAGCACTTTCGGCTTTCTTTCCGGCGAGACCAGATAGCCAGCCCAACAGGCCGGCTCCCATGCCGATACCCACAAGGACACCAATGATCTTAAGCATCAGCATCCCTATTTTTGCCCCCAAAACGGCAGGGGGCACCGCATCGGAAGGAATAAAGCTATGCACATCAGTGACAACCCCCTCCAGATTGAACCTCACTGGCTTCTCGGAGGCGTAGATTACATTTAGGGTGCAGCCGTCACCAGGTTCGAGCACCTGAAAATCAACCCCAAGCGACTTCTCTGAGGCTTTGCTTACACTTAGTCCTGTTACGTCGGGACGGGGTAGCATCGCATACCTCGAATCGAGAATCTCGACGGCTCCCGACGCCACAATTGCAAGGCTCCGTCGGATTGCGCTGTGTCCAATAGTGACATTCCCTGAATTCCAAAAATACAATCGGGCCAGATAGACGTCTGTGAGTACTTTGCTGCCGTCGCTTCTCGCAAGAGTGATTGATGAAGCGCCGACCGCAGTCATATTCACCAGTCTCGGATGCACTCCTGGGTCCAGGAAACTTAGCGATGTCCGCTGGAGCGACGCAGAATAGAGAAGGTAACTGACTAATATTCCTGCGGCGGTACAGAATACCGCAATTACATCAGACCGATTTAGTTTCATCCGGCTAAAAAATCGGCTAGTCATAATCCAGAGAACGGGTACCCGACCTACACGATACCCTGACCTTCATGATGGACCGCGGCAGGAGGAATATCGGCTTTGGGAACCGGAGCCGCCGCCGGAACTTCGGTCCAGCGGTCCTTGAAATCCGTAATCTTAAGAATAATTGGTCGGGCCGACGATGAGGCTTTTCCGACAAGTATCGCTGTGTGCTGTGGTAGAGTTGAGATCGCCTGCGAGTACTCCTCGCCCATATAATTTCGGAGGAAGTCGAGGCCAGTTTGATCGAAAGATCGCAAGGCGAAGATCGTATTGCATTGATTCAAAATCGTCTTGGTTACATTTGCAGTGCGCTGGGTGATGAGAAGGGAGCCGAGCCCGTATTTTCTCCCTTGCAGAATCACTCTCGCCGTTTTGTTTACGTAAGATTCATCCCCCTTTTGAGCGACCTGATTCCACTCGGGGATCAACGAGTGTGCTTCTTCCATTACGACACAGAGTTTAGCGGGGGCGTTCACTCCCGCCTTAAGTTTTACGTTGTTACCGAGCCACTCGAAGCATTTTTCGACGTATTCCGATGTGGTTTTCGGAAATCCGTCTTTCGCCGCAGCGAATTGATGGAGGGCAAAATTTGAGTCGCTGTTCAGCCACGTGGTAACATCTTCAGGCTTGGTAAGCTGAGTGGGATTTAGTTTGTGAAGGAATTGATAGTGCTGCCGCGTCAGATCGAGAATCAGCACTTTAATCCCAGCAGCCAAATAGGATTCGATTAAGTGAAATGCGAGATACGACTTTCCGCTTCCCGTGACGCCAATCAGTGCAGTGTTGTGGGTAACCGTATCAGCGAGGTCCACATGCACTGGAAACTGTGAATTCGGCACATCGCCCACCTTGCAGCGCCCCGCAGGCAGAGCTCCCACCGCTCCATTACTGATTCTCACCATCTCGCCTGCCGACGGAACCCAATCTATTGGATCGAACGTAGCACTCGCCGTGTTCCAAAGGCCAAGCTGGCCTGCTACGACACGCACATTCTGCAAGAGATTGCCATCGGCCAAAGGTCCTTCGGCAATCTTGGCGGCAACGATCTGGTAGTATGATTCAGCTTCTCCCGCTTTCGCCATGACCACTTGGCCAGCATGGAGAGGTCTCCGCGGATCTACTTCAAATACGAGATTTCCGATGGTCGAATCCGGCGCAGCCACTCCGACGGGAGGCTCACCGTCGGGCTTAGTACTGGAAAGAGTTAGTTCGACACGACGGTCGTTCGCTCCAATCTCTGACCACCTCGCCTCATACGAGGTTATGGCTAACATGCCCTGGCGAAATCCCTTTACCACTCGGTCTTGCAATAACACGCCAGATGCCAGCTGGTCGCCGCTCTCGAGTCTTAGAGCGAACTGCTTGCCAACGATGTTGTCTCGCAAACGGAAGCTTAAGCGCACCTCTGCAATTCGTGGACTGCGAATTGCCGTAACGAATCCTGTCGCGATATCATCGTCCTTCTTTTGATCGAACAGCGAAGATACGGAAAGCGCGACGCTTGGGACATTGAGGACCATGAAGACCCCCCAAAACACGAGGAGGGAATTTATGGTGATGCCATCCTTGGGATACGAAAACTGAAGAAAGATTCCCCAAAGCAAGAAGGCGGAGAATATCGACTCGGGCCGGCCAATCGCCCGATTTATTCGTGAAATGAGCTGAACCGTTTTGCTTTCGAGAAACAGTTCACGAGACCGGATCCACATCAGGGTGTAGCTCGAAATGATGAGATAAGAGGCCCACGCGAGAAAGATCCACCACAACGCCGTTCGCTCGTCTCTAGCCAACGAGAACAGTGAGACCCAGGCTGTCGCTCCATTTATAAAGACATTCGCATCCTTCGAAAAAAATGGTTGGTCGACCAGCGAGAGCAAAATAAGCAAAAGGGCTCCTGCGATAAACCAGAATTGGCCGGAGATGAATTCGAACGTCTGATTGTTCGACCAGCCAATGGCGACGATGATCGCCAGCGAAACAAACATCATCGTTAGTCGGTAGCTGACTTTCATACCTCCATTCTATAACGCCGTCGCATTAAACTCACGCTCTAAAGGTGGCCTGTACTGGCACTCCAACCAGCGGTCCGATTGGAGGTTAGAATCTGCCAGATGCTCCTACTCAATCGCCAAGTGAATTTGCCTTCGGTGTCGAAAACCTTCGTGCTAGCCTACTCGGCTATTTGCCCGGAAGGTCCACTGCCGGTGCCTCAGAAGAAGAGAGGTCGTCAGCCCTCAAATCCTTGCTTTCGAAGATCGGGTGGTTTAGCAACATCTGCCTCAAGAAATATACCCCGCCGTTGATATTCTGATTCTTGTTTGCGCAGTGAGCACTCTGCAAGTCCACCCCTTCGATAAATAGGTAGCCTCGCACCCGGATCATAGAAGCTACAATCTTTGAAAACTAGGTGAACAAATCGAATCCAAACGATTCCCAAGAAAGTCCCGCGGCGGAAGGCGAGGTTCCATTTACAGACGGGATCTGGAGACCATTTGGTGCCCATCCCGCATCTTCATGGCGCAGCACGAGCGGATGGACTATCATTTGCCTGGTCGTCAGTCTGTTCATTAGCAGTTTACTTTCCTCATACTTCCAAGATTTCTATAAGGATCATAAGGGACTAGCATTGCTGATTTTGGCGACTGTAGCCACGGCGGTAATTGTCACTAAGGGCAAACGCGCGGCCCCGTACTTATTGGTGATCTCCTGGCTTCTAATAATCGAAAGGAGCCACCTAAGCTTGGCATCTCTTGACCGTCTTAGTGCCCGCATTGAATCAGTCCTAACAGTCCGACCGCCAGAAAATGAGCGCAAAGATTTTTCTCCGTTACCCGCCGTAAAGCCAGTTGTTGATTCTACCGCTACAGCCCAATTATCGCCCGTCGCACCGATAGTTGCTAAGTCTTTCTCGCCTCCAGCGCCAACCGCTTCCGCATCGCCTGTCCTTCCCACTCCGATGCCCACGGCAATTGACGACGCAAAAATGAAAGCCGAGATGGCATTCGAAAGGAGCGAAGTGTCGTGGCGGTCCTCCGAGTACAATGGCACTTGCAACGAATTCGAAATGGGGTTCGCACTTAGCCATTTTCCTCCGTATTCGCAATTTTCTCACTATCTCGCGGCCTGTATTTGTGCACGGCGGACAAACCTACCTGGCCTATCTTCGGAAAACTTCTTAGACACCTTCGGTTGGACAACTCCATTTTCAGCCTATGCCGTTTTATGCGGCTACACCGGGTTCCTTCGGACAGCGGACAGCTACAGCGCTATTCAATTGGTGGATAAGAGCACAGGGAAAGTTGATGCGGTGACTTGGCCTGGACCAATTATCAACTACCTTCATGGCCAGATGAGTCGGACCCAGCTTATTTCATCGGTGCAAGGCAACTTGTCTCAGCAAAGTGAGGCGTGTACATTTATGGGCATTCAGGAGCTCTACAGTGGAAATCGCAGTTACGGTATTCAACTGCTCCAATGGGTTGAAAAATGGGGACAAAAGGACGGCTGGATATATAATTTGGCGATATCAGAGCTCGGAAGAGTGAGCGTCAACCCACAACCAATAGTGCGTCCAGAAGTGATGGTATTAAACGGCAGCACTGATGGATCATTCAATCCGTCGCTGAATGTTCGTGTTTCGTGGTTGCCGCAGCCTCCCGTGCTTCGGGCGCAAAATCACCCCGCTTCCCCGCCAAACAATTCGACGCGACGACCTGTCACTCCAGTCTCGAACAATCCAAGTCGACACCCCTAAGATAGGTAGCGCGCCGTCCGGCCTGGGTCCTATGGCGGCATGACCTTCGGATATTCGGAACGCAAAATCGCTCGGCTCGACGCCCTCGACGAGCGGATGCGAAAGAAGGACAAAGCTTCGATCTTCTATGAGGGGGAGATCGGCGACACCTTTTTCCTGCAAGATCCCCTCTGCGTCAAAAACGGTCCGATCTTAGCCCGCGAATTTGGGAAAGAGAGATGATGCGGGTCGCATGACTACAGGAAGGCGGGATGGTAGCAGAACGTCAACTCAGGGCCAAGAATTGATTCGAGTACCGCTTGTCACCGGTAAGTTCTTTTCCAAACCAAGATGGAGGACTGAATTTTTTACTCGCCGCAGCAGTAGTAAATTCCACCTCCGCTACTTTCAAACCCCGATGCCTACCACCGTATACGTCCAACTCTAACGTGAGATTGCCGTAGGGAATCGCATATCGTGTCTTTATGAGAGACTTCGCTTTTGCAATGCTCCATAAACTCTCAAACTGCTCTAAACTAATTTGGAATTCGACTTCCTTTCGAATCAATCCCCGGCCGCCTTTGACGGTGAGCACAAACTTTGTGCGATTGGTGTCTCGTATTCGAACCTCTACATCCTCCTTACCGCCGGTCAAATAGCCCTGCCTTAGCCGCTTCTGAGGATTTTTCGCTAGATTTTGCGGCAGCCGCGTCACCAGAAACTTTCTCTCGATTTCAGTGTTTTTCATAGGAGATTAGATTTCACAATCGACGACCAATTGACCCAATATCGCACGCCATGATAGAGTTATACGGCTGTGGTAAATACGGGAAGATAATTCTGCCCGAGCGACGGCTTTCAGCGTAGCCTATGCTTGCCGACGCAATCGGCGAGCGCTCGCCACCGTCGGATTTGTCCTTAAGCATAAACTGAGTGGGTGAAATGTTTGTTGAGACGTCGACTGCATTCAATCCCACCCCAGCAGCCACCTTTTAAGAGGTGGCTTTAATTATCAGCATGGATAGCGAGCAACATGCTTGAGCCACGACCTCGCGCAAACATTGTGGTCGCAGCATCAAGCCGATTGTCACTTACGATATCGGTTGTCTCCCAAAGCGCCGTCATGGAATTGAGATAATCTGCTATCGGAGAATCATCGAGCAAGTCTTGTCCGCGGTTGAACTTATGAATTGGGTGAGAACTGACTCCCCACCATAGGCGCCACACCGGCTTCTCTGCCTTATTTTTCATCTTCCGGGCCGAGCAAAACGCTAAGCCCGAGTACTGCTCGGTAAGCCTTCGCGCAGTGACCTCAGGCGACGCCCCAGTTTTCGCCATTATTATTCGCAAAAACCTCAATGCACTTTGAGCACTCGTCGGTTTAAACGCGGCAATAAATCGATTCGGAATAATCAACTGTCCAGCAAAGCGATTACAATATTCCTCGGTATCGTAGTGATCGCGCTTCGTTTTAGGTTCCCAATTATAACGTCGAATCAATAGTACGTGTCCGAATTCGTGAGCTACCGAGAATAACTCATGTGATGAAAAAGGTCGGTCAAGATCACCGCGATTCAGCTTTATAAGATACTTTTCTCCTTCTCTATGCAACGAAGCGTGCGCTGCCGAAGGCGATGCCTGCTTAGACGGTGGCGCAATGCGTATTTCAAACTGCTTCAGGATAGCCACCAGGGGGATCGGTGGCTCATAACGCGCCGTGAGCTTGTCGGCCGCCTCAAGAAGCCAATCAAGCGGTTCAGGTTTTGCCTCCATTGTCTTTAATCTTCAGAAAATTGCTGAGGCGAGGAGCCGTCGAAGGATACTGTTCCAAACCTGTACGTCGAGCCGCCTCTTGGAATTCGTATTTTACGAACCGACCCGACTCCAATTTCAAGGCTTTCTGCGCTAACTCTCTCGCCAACCCAATTTGTTGACGCTTGGTAAGGCAGAGAGCCAGCCCCTCGGTCATTTGCCTGAAAAGATCACGTTCAGCTATGCTGAAAGCATCCCATATCTCGCGGCTAACGCAGACGTGCACCCGCCATAATCTTTGAAAGCGCGCTGTTTGAGCTTCAATATGTCCACTTCCCAGTGTCTTATCCGAACTAGCCCAAGCATTAAACGGCGCGATGTCATTATCAACGTGCAAATTCACCTCAGCAATTTTTGCGTTCATACTCTTACTCGGACAATACACGGCAACGCTGCCGGAAGGCAGGAGAAAGTCCTCCTCTAACATCCTGACCAGGCTCAAACGTCTTTGGCTGGGTGCTCGAGTTTCATTGCGGTCAACGTCTTTCTTGTCGAATGTATATAAACGCTGGAGCCGATTGCCTTTGATCGGGCTCGAACCGTAACGGAAGGTAAAAGCTTGGCGAAAGATTCGTCTCCCCTGTAAATCTCGGATGATAGTAATGGCTGCGTCAGCTTTATATGCTTTAGCTTGCTCTAACAGATAATCGAAGACCGACGCGTCACTGCAGTCTAATAAACCCAGCTCTGTATTCTTCTTCCAGTCCTCGGGCTTTGTTCCACTGGCGATGGCCTTTTCGTAGATTTCCTGAACAGCTCGCTCCAACATAGCAGATGCCGAGCACTTTGTGCGGTGAAAAAGAACCGCTTCGGCCAATTGATATCGAGATTCTAAGAGATCTATTATGAGTGAGATGGCGTCCGTTTTGATGCGCTCCGAATCTCCTAAAGATATAACGAATTTCGCTCCTTCTGCTGGCTGTTCACGTATTTCCATATACTGGAACAGGCGTTTATCGAAATAGCGCGGTTTGCCTATATGCCACCAGTCTCTGTGGAGGTAATCAAGTATATCGGCGCAAATGGTGTTCCCAACCACGTCTCTACATACTGAAACTCGCAAGCTACCCGGTTGTTTAGCGGACAATTTCTCATGCTTGCATATGATCGCCACCGCGATTCGAGAGGCACTGACTAGAGCACCATCAAGAAATTTTTTGTACTCGTCGTCGACTATTTGACGCAATGTTCTCTTTGCTCCTGCCGGCCAATCGGGACGATCCAATACTAGGTTGATACGAGGAGGATCGTCATGCTTATCGAGCAATCCCAATTCGTCTTCCAGCGTATGGCCGCAGCTAAGATGCCCGATGTCGTGCAAAAGAGCTGCTAAACGTATAAATGCTCTTTCGCAAATGCTGAAAGGCTTCCCGAGCGTGCAGTTGCTGTCGGAGTCGGCCGTTCCAGCGCGCAAGCGACATGAGTAGGTTTGCTCGACAGCGTTCATCATCTCCTGGGCAACATGCACGGTTCCGAGCACATGCTCTAAGCGACGATGCGTTGCTCCCCGATAGACCAAATACGACTGGCCGAGCTGATAGATTTCTCCTAGTCGCTGAAAGGCTGGATGGTTAATTACTGCGAGTTCTTCACGTGAGAAGCGGATGAAACCATGAATCGGAATAAAGAACTCAAAGTCATCGTTAACGGCCGGATCAGCCGGCGAATTTTCGGATTCAAAAATTTTGTTCACTATGTCAAAAGAATCCGTCCTCGTCTCCGGCGGAAGCCCCTCCATCTGTAACGGATTGATATTGCTTATCTCGCTCTCAGTCTGGCGTTTTTTCATGAGTGGAAACGGATCTGTATTTGTATCTGGGCAGATGTCTTTCCTGGATTAGGGATTTTAAATCACGAGCAGCTATCGGTCTCTGAATGCAAATAGATCAAATGACCCCAACCAATCACAGCGATCGAGGTGGGAAAGCTGCAAATCCGTTCGTTAGCCGTAACGATAGTGTGCGGCATAGATGAAGTGGAGAACTTAGCTTAATCAGATCCCGGCTCGAAGCGCAAGACGCGCGGGAGAGTTATGTTGCCGTCGCTTCCGCCTCCCTTGGCTACCTCGTCCATTTGGCTACCAGCGATGTCGCTATCGGGGATTCCCAGACGGCATATCGGTAAGACGATCTACTCTAGAAACTAAGCGAATTTTCTGGTCGCCTGGAGCGTGGTTCCTAACCTGCTACTGGAATGCATCCCGGCCCGCTCGTCCAGATACTGCGTTTCCTTCCTGGTTTTGTGCTGCGTCGTTTCTATCCACCCGAGAAGATCGCCCAGAAGATCCTTATTGAGTTTTCAAGTAGTGGTGAGGGCCTATCCTTTTACAAAAGTTAACTTCGCCTCGGGAGTTTGTCCTATGATTCTCGAACTAGACCAATCCGACAAGAGACACCAGCAATTGACTCTGCTGATGTTTGCTTCGAATTCAGTATTTGAAGCCCACGGGGCACTTCAAAATGTTGGCAAGCTGGAAGAGGAGAAGCGCATAGTATTGTTCTCCCACCTCATAACTGCAGCAGTTGTGTGTTATGCTCGGCCGTTTGTTACGTCTCGGAAATCGTCCCGGCTCGGCAAGAGGTGGGAGCAATTTGAAGATCCTAAATTATTAGAGTTCCACAGACGGGTTCTGCGACTGAGAGACAAAACGATCGCGCATACAGACGGCGATATGAACTATGTGAGGGTGATAGATCGAAATCTGAAGTGGACGTTCGCCCGCGTAGACGGCGGTGCCCCTCCGTTTTCGTTCGTGCACTCTAATTTCACTCCGGTAATCCTTAATAAGGACGCCATAGGGGAGTGGGAGGTGGATGATTTTATGGGATTGTGCCTGTTACAGAAAGCTCGGCTAGACTTGGAAGTGGCCGCCCTTTGCGATGCGCTGCGGCCGGAGATGAAGGTAAGGGCGGACAATACTTTCAAAGAATGACATTTTGTTGGAAAAACGAGTGATCAGGTCGTATGCTGTTCTTTCGTGAATTAGTACTGTCCTTTGCCTCGATCTGGATTCCTTTCTTCGGACTCCCCATTACGAGGTCGACACCTTGGTCTGTTGGAGACCATTCGCTAACCAAGGTGTAGCCACGCATGGCAAGATGCCCCTTCAGAGCGGCGCTAACTTCGCCTTCTTTCATCAAATAGCGCTCAGCTTGGGTATCAAAGGTTGCTCAGTTGGATAAGTTATCGGGCTTTGGAAAATTGGCGAA
>Ga0206971_10077_pt1 | contig 35605 bp, 7 predicted proteins | sample Alteio_BWOrgHeat_85_FD_152917 | JGI IMG/M metagenome (GOLD analysis project Ga0206971, IMG submission 152917) | Enriched cells from forest soil in Barre Woods Harvard Forest LTER site, Petersham, Massachusetts, United States -... | ecosystem: Environmental > Terrestrial > Soil > Temperate forest >...
TGTAGGCTTGTTTGGTCGTGCCGTTTTGCGCTGTTACGGTGATGGTGATCTTTATGCTTGCGCCTTCGGCAATAGCAATAGGGGCTGAGGCGGTGCCGGAGGTCAGGCTTGTCCCGTTTACGGTTACCGTTGCATTGGGATCGGTGGTTGCGGGGGTTGCCGTAATACTGGCGACGCTATTGATCACCGTGGCGGTGTACGTGGCGGTGCCGCTTGCAAAAACGGGGCTCAGGGTGCCGTTGCTCAGCTTTATGGCCGACAGGGTTGCAATTGACGACAGCGGCCTTACCACGTTCAGCGTATAGGTTTTGGTGGTTACGCCATCCTGGGCGGTTACTGTCGCAGTGATGGTATTAGTGCCCGTCGCCAGGGTGATGGGGCTGGTGGCTGTGCCGGATGGGACCGTTGTTCCGTTTACTTTTATCGTTGCATTGGGGTCGCTGCTTACGGGTTTCAGCGTTATGCTGGTGGTGGCATTGCTGACGTTATCGGTATAGCTAATGGTGTTGGTGTTGAACGAGGGGGTTAATCCGCCGACGCTTTGCCCCAGCGTGGACAGGTTGGCATTGCTGGATGGCGCTCTTGTTACCGTTATGGTATAGGTTTGGGTGGTTATGCCGTCCTGGGCGGTGACTGTTATGGTGATGGTATTGGGGCCAACAGCCATTGGCAAGTTTTGTGAGGCATTTCCGGAAATTACGCTTGTGCCGTTTACCGTTACCGTTGCGGTGGGATCGGCGGTAGTGGGGGTAACCGTTATGGCGCTTACATTGTTATTGAGGTTTACCGCGTAGCCGGCGTTACCCGAAGAAAAGGCGGGGCTTAGCGTCCCGGCGCTTACCGTTAAGGCCGACAGGTTGAGGTTTGGCGGCGCCGCCCGCGTTACGGTTATGGTATAGGTGGTGGTGGTTATGCCGTCCTGCGCGGTTACTACGGTCGGGATAACGGTATTGCCCACAATTAGCCCGATGCTGCCGCTTGGTGTACCTGATGTAACGGCAGCGCCGTTTACGGTAACCGTAGCATTTGGGTCGGTGGTAGTGGGGGTAACGGTGACCGCCGTGGTGCTGTTGTATACATTATCGGTATAGCTGGTGGTGCTGCCCGAAAACGCAGGTGATAGCGTGCCCGCGCTGATGGTTAAAGCCGATAGTGTTGATATGGTGGATATGGGACCAAGGATCGTTATTGTATAGATAAGCTTGTTGCCAGCTTGCGACGTTACTACAATAGTTATGGCGTTTGAGCCAGATGAAAGCGTGATGGGGCTACTGGCCGTGCCCGAAGCAACCGCCATTCCGTTTACCGTAATGGTCGCCGTTGGATCGACGGTGGTTGGGGTAACGGTTACATGTGTGGCGCCGCCAGAATAGATGTAACTGGTAGTTGCAGTTGCCAACTGCGCATTTGTTGAAGCTGCAGCACGGTTAACTGTAACCGTATAGGTTTGGGTGGACGAATTGTCGCTGGCGGTAACCACAATGTTAATGACATTTGTGCCAACTTGTAAACTGACTGGCGCAGATGGGTTGCCATAGGCCACGGCTGTGCCATTTACGGTAACAGTTGCTTTGCCATCCACCGCCGTTGGTGTTACGGCAATTTGTTGGGTAGCATATGGCACACCAACCGAATAAGCCAGCGTGCCGGAAGCAAACGCCGGGTTTAAGGCGCCGGTGCTTATGGTTAAATTAGCCAAAACGGAGCTTGGCGGTGTTACGCCAAAACGCAGGGTAGTTTGGGTGCTCCCACTTGCGTTGTAAGCGGTAATCTTATAATCTTTTATAGGGGTAATGACGGTCGGTGTTCCGCTGATGGCCCCGGTGCTATTGTTAAAGCTTAAACCCGCCGGTAACGAAGGCGAAATATAATACCCGCCGCTGGGGGTATATTTCCGTACCTGACCAAAACCGGCATCGGCTACATATAGCGCGCCTTTTACATCCACTGCTACGCCGTTGGGGGTTTTCAGGTTAGGAATAACCGTTATAACCGGCCCGCCGCCTGCGGGCAGTTCTTTTACCACGCCGTTGCCACCGTCGCCTATAAATATGTTGCCCGCGCCATCGGCTGCCAGTTGGTAAGGTGCGTTAAACCCGGTAGCTACCGCAATTTGTGTACCGCCGCCGGCCGGTATTTTGTATAGCGTATTGTTGCCCCTGTCACCTACAAATATATTCCCGGGGCCGTCAACAGCTATACCGGTTGGATTAATAAACCCGGAGGCTATCGTGGTTCCGTTAAACAATTGTACTACACTGCCTGTTTGATTCGTTCCGAACAGATTACCTTGCGAGTCTGTGCTAACGCAAAACCCTTTAGTGGCGCCGTTCGAAAGCACGCTTTCAACCATTGCCGGGAACGGTGATAACTCATGTACCGGCAATGAGCCTGATGTGAAAAATATATTGCCTGTACTATCTGTGGCGACACAAAACATGCCATAGCTTGCACCTTCGCTACCATCTAAAGGTATATATTGTCCTTTGCCTTTTGCAAAACATTCCTCGTGATAAGGCGGTGCATCGCCGGGCGGAGCCAAGTCACTGGATACCGCCATTTCTTGATTATTATAAGGGTCAGCCACAAAGACGTTTAACGAGGTATCCACTGCCACTGCATAAGGCGCACCGAACTGAAAATCCATAAAGCCGGGCACCTGGTTATAGCCCTGCGCGGCCACGCCGGTTGAAGCGGGCGTAAGCGGGGTAATAGCCTTCCCAATATTGAAAGATCGGGCGCCACCGTAGGATACAACAGGCAGAGCGGTTAAAACCGCCAGGCTTTGCACAGCCGAAGCGCTGCCCAGCGTATTATAGGCTGTCACCGTGTAGTTTACCGCCGCGCCGGCTGTGGTGGGGGCACCGGGCGTACCGCTGATACCGCCTGTTGAACTGTTAAAGCTCATGCCCGGCGGCAATACCGGGCTAATGTAGTAGCCCCCGGTTGGGTTAAAACGGTCTATTACATTATTGGTGTAATCGGCTGCGTACAAATTCCCTTTGCCGTCAATCGCCAGGGCTTTTATGGTACCCAGGCCCGAGGCAATGAGCACCGGCGTAGTGCTTCCGGCCGGCAATTCGCTGATGGTATTGGCGATGTTATCGCTATAATATAAATTACCGGCGCCGTCTATGCAAATGTTGGCCGGTGCGCCCAGGCCCGTTGCCAGTGTTGTCCATTGCGCGCGGCTGGCGGGGATCAGGTCGATCGTTCCCGCACCGGCATCCGAAACATAAACATTCCCGGCAGCGTCTGTCGCCACACCCGAAGCTGAAGAAAAACCGTTCCCGATAGCAAATGGATTCCCCTGCGCATTTACAGGGACGCCGTCAGTATATTCAACTACAGATTCGTTAGCATTATTGTCAGAAACATACGCATTACCTGCGGCATCAACAGTAATTCCGGTGCAGGTGCTGCCACTGAGCGGTGCTGTAGGCGGCGACCCGTAAGCTGCTGTTGTTGAACCGGGTGGAATAACACTAAACTGATAGATGCCGGTTAGTGTACTGGTTGTAAGATTTGTAAAATAAAAGTTTCCCGTGCCATCGATAGCAAGGGGGCTATAGCCAAGGCCGAGGGATGTTGGCTGCACCACCCCCGGTGCAAATTTATCTATATTGTTGCTGTTATCGGCTACATACACATTGCCGGCGGCATCAACCGCAACGCCGGTAGGCGCGGTTACACTGGCGAAGGTGGTGGGTGTGCTATTATATTTTTGCGGTAGTATACTTGTGCTTGTTGGTGTTATTGGTGTTATGGTCGCGCCGACAGTTGAGTTTACAGCGCTGCCGTAGCTAAGCGCAGGCGTAGTGATAGTAGCAATGTTTGCCACCGCCGTTAAGTTAGCGCCACCGGCTGTTGCGGTAACTGTGTAATTGGTTGCTGGGGTAAGGGCCGTGGGCGTACCGCTGATGACACCTGTCAAACCACTTATGCTCAAACCTTCCGGTAAGCCTGGGGTAACCTGAAAATTGCCCGGCACCTGCAACTCCTCGATCTCTGTCCCGCAATTAACATAAATATTGCCCGGGATATCAAAAGCAATGCCGCTGGCAGCAGCCGGCAGCGTGGTTACAGCGTTAGCGGCGGTTGCGCCGGGTGCGATCTCATATAAGGAAGTGCCGCTACTGTACCATACATTGCCCTGCGCATCCAGGGCAAAAGCTGTAACGCCGCCCATGCTGATATTCGGCGTTGCCCAGGGGGCGACGACCGACCATATTCCACCGGAATAAATAGAATAGTAAAGATTATTATCCTGTCCCACAAAAGCCAGCTTTACAGCGCCCTGGTAGTTGTTAAGCGCAAGGGCGGTACCGCCGGCAAAAACAGCAGCAGAAACCGTTACAAGCGCATTAGCAATAGGAGCCGGGGCGGAGTAAACGCCACCTGTGCGTGCCGTGAAATTTATTTGTGAATTGTTATCGGTAAAAACAGCTACCACATCCGGCCCTGAAGCCGGGTGCGTTGCGGCAACAGGCGAAAATCCGCTAAAGATAGGGCCAATAGTGACCGGCGCTTGAAAAACGCCCCCTACGACGTCCATCGATTCAAGCACATTGACATCGTTAGCGAAGATGAGCGTGCTGGTTGTTGATGAAACAGGGGCCACGGCTACGTTAGTGCTCACCCCGGTGGCATTATAAGCAGTTACCGGCGGGCCGCCGCCTGATGGGTCCATCAGGATGTTAAAGGCAGTGTTTATAGCATAAGCGTTGCCGTTGTAATCAAGCGCTACGCCTTTGGCACCGCCGCCTGCAAACACCTCCGTGCCGGGGGTAACCGAGGGCGTTAGCGGAGAGATGGCTGTATTCACTGCGTACCCCTGTGGGCCGGCGTAGCTGATTGAAGGCGAAACATTGGGCACAACGTTTACGGTTGATGACGGCCCGGCGCCGGTGGCCTCGGTATTCCCGGCCAGGTCGACGGCATAGCCTGCGCCAACGGAAATCCCCAATGTGCCGTTGCCCGAAATATTGGAAATGGTTACCGTATATGTAGTGCCGGAGCCGCTTATCCCCAGGGTGCCCGTTGCGGTGCCGGTTGTGTTTAAAGTGATACCTGATGTCGTGAGGTTGCTGGAGCCGAAATTAGCATCGGCATAAGTTACCGTATAGGAAACCGAACTTGTTCCGCCGCTGCCATTTACAACATTGACTGACGGTGTGCCAATGCTCACTGTTGGCGGCTGACTGTCAAAGATAACGCCGGAGGCTCCGCTAGTCTCCATTGTGCCGGCGGTATTTCCAATTGTATAATCAACGTTAGCGTCGTATGCCACTACGCCCTGTGGCGTGCCAGGCCCAAGGGTTAGATAGGCCGACATGGAAGGCAGTTGGGGCCCGGAATTATAGAATTGGTCACTCCCAATAGTTACGATGACGTAATTTATATTGTACCCGTTTGTCGTCAGGAAATAAAATAGTTGATCGCCTGTCTTTGCGTACCCGTGGTTGGCATTGCTGCTGGTTAAATCCAGCGTTGCGCTGGGTGTAGGATAATTAACCTGGATGCTGGGACTTGAAACAGGCAGGCCGCTAACGCCGGGGGAAAGGCCGGTGCCATTAACCATATTGAGAATAACCGTACCGGAAGACCGGGCGCCGGATGCAACTGAAAGGCTGACCGTATATGATGTGCCCGAGCCGGTAACGGCAATGACATACGGGGTTGTTGATGTGCTTGTGACGCTGAAATTACTTGTCGAAACCCCGGTTTGTGCTGTAGTAAAATTAACGTTAAAGAGTATTTGCCCCGGCTCATTAAGCGTGGTGGCCCCCGGTGTGGTTATGGAAACCTGCGCGGAGGCCGACGCGGCAAAAAATGCGAGTGATAGAAAAAGAGCCGCCGGAAGTAGCCATTTTTTTATTTGCGAAAGCCTGGCTTTTACGCTTAAAAGGCGGCTGGCCGAAGTGGCCGGGGAGATCGATGTAGCTTGCATTACGGGTGAATTATTGTGATGGTGAAAAAAGTATGCAACGGCAAAAAATACTGTTGTAAACTACCTGGCATTCTCGCGTTAAATGTATATTAAATAATAATGCGTGTCTATCACATCTTTGGGGTATTTGGAGAGGAAGTCCGAAAGTCCGAAAGTCGGAAAAGTCCGGAAAGTCCGAAAGACTAAGCTCTTTGGAACTTCCCCGGACTTTCTCCTTTTTCTAACTTTCGGACTTTACTGACTACATCAATACTTCAACACCAAAAACCCAGTCTTATGTTTGGTGATGCCGTTTACCGTATAATCCAGCTGATAAAAATAAGTCCCAGGCAATTGCATCTGCCCGTTCTTGTTTGAGTGCCCGTCAAACACCTTTGAACTATTGTCATAACCGCTGGTTTCATAAATCAATTGCCCGTTTCGGTTCATGATGGATAGTTTATTGTCGGGGTATTTGCCGATGTTGTCGATGGTTAAGAAATCGTTTATGCCGTCTCCGTTAGGTGATATCCCCTGGTGTACTTGTATGCCGTCTTCGGCAAGGGTTGGCGTTTCGGTTGGTTTGGTTACACTGATGCCCGGGCCGTAGCTGTCGGCCCCTCCTGCCGCACGGGTTACCGTCAGCGTATAGGTTTTGGTGGTTGTCCCATCCTGTGCAGTTACTACCGTCGTTATAGAGTTTGATCCTACTGCAAGCGCTATCGGTGCGGTCACTGTTCCTGACGCTACCGTTGTGCCGTTCACTTTTATGGTGGCATTGGCATCGCTGCTGATTGGTTTCAGCGTTATCGTTGCCGTGGCATTGCTTACTTTATTGGTATAGCTGGTGGTCGTGGTCGCAAATGCCGGGCTTAACCCGCCAGCGCTTTGCCCCAGCGTGGACAGGTTGGCATTGGTTGAGGGCGCTCGTGTTACCGTTACGGTATAGGTTTTTGTCGTCGTTCCATCCTGTGCGATTATTATTGCGGTAATTTTTGTCTGGACGCCTTCGGCTAATGCGATGGGGTTCGATGCTGTTCCGGAGGTTAAGCTCGTGCCGTTTACTTTTATCGTTGCATTAGGGTCTGTAGTTGTTGGGGTAATCGTTATGCTTGAAACGGTATTGGCTACGGTTGTGGTATAGCTGGCGGTATTACTTGCAAACGCGGGGCTTAGCGTGCCGCTGCTCAGCTTTAATGCAGACAGGCCGGCATTGGCGGATACCGCACGGGTTACCGTCAGCGTATAGGTTTTAGTTGTCGTGCCGTTTTGCGCGGTAACAACCGTTGCGATAACCGTTTGGCCCCCTTCGGCCAGCGCGATTGGAGCGGTCATTGTTCCGGATGTTACGGCCGTGCCGTTTACCTTTATGGTTGCATTGGCATCGCTGCTAACCGGTTTTAAGGTTATCGTTGCCGTTGCATTAATTGCATTTAGGGTATAACTGGTGGTAGCACTTGAAAATCCCGGTGTTAAGCCGCCGATACTCTGGCCCAGGGTTGACAGGCTGGCATTGGTGGATGGAGCTCTTGTTACCGTTAGCGTATAGGTTTTGGTCGTCGCGCCATCTTGCGCTGTTACCACCGTGGTAATAACGGTTTGAACGCCTTCTGCCAGCATTATCGGATTTGTTGCCATGCCTGATATTACTGCCGTGCCGTTCACTTTCACTGTGGCGCTGGGGTCAGCCGTTGTCGGGGTAAGGGTAATGCTTGTAACCGTATTAGCTACCGTTTCGGTATAGCTGGTAGTAGCGGATGAAAAGGCTGGGGATAGCGTGCCCGTTCCGGGTTTCAGCGCCGACAGGTTATCATTTGCAGATGGGGCTTCTGTTACCATGAGCGTATAGGTTTTTTTGGTTACGCCATCCTCGGAAGTAACCGCTATGGTAATAGTATTTGGCCCGACTACAAGGGGCAGCATCGGCGAGGCGTTGCCTGAAACTACGGTTATGCCATTGATCTGTATCGTTGCATTGGCATTAGCGGCGATGGCTGTTACGGTAATGGCAGTTACGTTATTAGCCACCGCCGCGGTATAACTGCTGGTAAGGCCGGAAAAGGCCGGGGTTAACGTCCCTTTGCTGATTTTAAGATCGGCCAGCTTTGCAACGCCTGAAAGTGGACGCGTCACCGTTAAGGTATAGGTTTTGGTGGTCGTTCCGTCCTGCGCCGTTACTACGATGGTGATGGTATTCAAGCCTTCGGCCAGCGCAATTGGTCCTGACGCTGTGCCTGATGTCACCGCCGTGCCGTTTACCGTTACCGTCGCATTCGGGTCGGTTGTTGATGGGGTTACGGTCACGGTAGTTACCGTGTTAAACACCGATGCCGTATAATTGGTTGTGCCGCTTGAAAATGCCGGGCTTAAACTGCCCGGGCTTACGGTTAGCCCGGCTAAACTGGAGTTTGACGACACTACGCCGAAACGCACCGTGGTTTGGGTGCTTCCGCTTAAATTATAGGCTGTAATTTTATAGTTTTTGATCGGGGTAACAGCCGCTGGCGTACCGCTGATCACCCCGGTAGTATTGTTGAAACTTAAGCCTGCGGGTAAGGCCGGAGAAATATAATATCCGCCGCTGGGCGTATATTTTAATACTTGTCCAATACCCGAGGCAACATATAAGGCGCCGTTTACATCAACTGCAATGCCATTGGGTTCTATCAGGTTGGAAATTACCGTTATAACTGTTCCGCCGCCTGCGGGCAACTCTTTTATAGCGCCGTTATAAGTGTCGGCGATAAATATATTTCCTGTTCCATCAGCTGCCAGCTGACCAGGCCCGTTAAATCCTGTTGCAACCGCCGTTGGCGCCGTACCTGCGGGGCTGCCTGCAAGTATTTTGTAAAGGATATTATTACCATCGTCTGCCACAAATATATTCCCGGTGCCATCGATGGCAATATCACCTGCTATATTGAACCCCGATGCTATGATGGTGGGCCCGGAGGATGTGAGTTGATACACGTCGCTCACGTCGCTGCCAATATCGCTTCCAAACAGGTTACCGTGCGCGTCGGGGACGAGGTAAGCAGGGCTACCCGACGGCAGCACAGTCTCGGCAAACGATGGGTACGGTGTTAATTTGGATGGAGGTTTTTCGTTTTTGCTGAGGTACGAATTGCCTGCACTATCAACCGCCACATTGAATAACTGGTTGTTACCCCCGCTAAAAACAACCGGGTCTCCCTTACCTTTTGGGAAAACCCAATTCTTGTAGCTCCCGGCGGGGTTAAGGCTCTCATCATTATCTGTATAATTATAAAGATCGGTTGCAAAAACATTCAGTGAAGTATCAACGGCCACTGCATAGGATATGTAAAACTGGTGGTCCATTAATACCGGCATATTGTTATATCCCTGTGCGGCTACACCGGCAGCGGTTGGCATAATCGGTGCAATGGTCTTCCCTATGGTAAAGCTTGACGCAGCTTGATAAGATACCGTTGGAACCGTGGCAGCAACGGCAATGCTTTGCATGGCAGCAGCGTGGCCTAATGTATTATAAGCGGTAATGGTATAATTTATGGCTGCCGATGCGACTGTTGGCGTACCGCTGATGATACCGGTAGTACTGCTAAAGCCCAGCCCTGCCGGCAACACAGGGCTAATATAATAGCCGCCCACAGGGCTAAACTTGTCTATCACATTATTGGTGTTATCGGCGGCGTACAAATTTCCCTGCCCGTCAATCGCCAGCGCCGTGATAGTGCCGAGTCCCGAGGCAATCAGCACAGGCGTGGTGCTGCCGGTCGGGAGTTCGCTTATGGTATGTGCATTGTTATCGCTGTAATACAAATTCCCGGCGCCATCGATGCATAAGTTTGACGGCGCACCCAGTCCCGATACCAGTGTTGACCAATTTGCCCGGCTGGCCGGGATTAGGTCGATATGTCCCGCGCCTGCGTCCGCAACATAAACATTTTCTGCCGCGTCAACCGCAACACCCGAAACGGCAACAAATCCGCCGCCTACATTCACCGGACCACCTTGTCCGTTTTGCGGAGCGCCATTAGTGTATTCATAAACACTGTTTGCCCCTTCGTTAGGAGTTGCTGAGTTAACCGTAGCAACATATACGTTCCCTGCGGCATCAACCGTAATACCGGAGGCGCCCTGAAATTGACGGTATACTATATCCGGGAACTTGGATGTGTATGATAACGTTGTTGAACCCGGCGGAATGACGCCAAAAGTGTAATTGGCCGGGGCGCTGCTGTTTGAAAAATAAAGGTTCCCCGCGCCATCGGCAGCAAGCGGCCCGTACCCGGTGGTAACGGATGTTGGCGCCCCCCCGGCCGATGTAAATTTTACTACGTTGTTGCTGTTCTCGGCAACGTATACTGTCCCGGCGCCATCAACTGCCAGGCCTGTCGGTGCAGTCGCAGTTACAAAAGTGGCCGGTACGCTGTTATAATTTTGCGCAAATATGCTGGTGCTTGTTGGTGTAATGGGTGTTATAGTTGTTCCTACAGCATAGCTTTGCGGGCTGCTGTAACTGATTGCCGGGGGTGCGGGCAATATGGTTAATGTGCCGGCAACGTAAGTGATAGTGTAATTATTTGATACTGCCCCGCTCGCAATTATGGGATAGGTACCGCTTGGAGAGCCGGCCGTTGCCGTAGTGCTGAATGTGGGCTGCTGGGTTAAGGACGAGGGGCCATCGCCATTTACAAAGCCGGTAAAACTTGCGGTAAACGCCGGTATTGCCGCACCATAAGCAATTGTCTGGCTGTTTGCTGCTATGGTTAATGCACCGGGGCTAACACCCAGGTTTATTGTTGCAGATCCATAAACGGTATAATTCTGGGCTGTTATCACATAGCTGGTAACCGGGCTGGCAGCAGTTGGGGTGCCGCTGATAACGCCGGTGGTTGTGTTTAAACTTAGGCCCTGTGGTAAAGGCTGGTTGATTGTATAACCATTTTCCGGAAGGTATTCATCAATAAAGTGGTCGTGCGCGTCAGCAACATACAGTGTATTACCGGAAAAAATAAAGTCAACAGGATCCTCGAGGTACGCCAACTGAATGGTTGGCCCCCCGCCTGCCGGAATTTCTTTTACGACCCCTGAGTCAAAAAAACAAATATTCCCGTTATGCAGGGTGATAGCTTGGGGGTTCTTAAGCCCGTTTTGCGGGGTTGTTATGGTAATGGTTTTGCCGGTAGCGGCCAATATTTCCTTAACATCATTGTTTTCGCCCGCGGCATATATACTTTCGCCCTCGGCCACATATACATTTCCGGCGGTGTCCACCGCCACCGAATTAGGATGGTAAAAGCCTGCGCCAATACTAACGGGCGTGCCGCCGGCGGCAGGTATTTTCATAATGGCGTTATTGCCATAATCGGCCACATAAACGTTGCCAGCCCCGTCAACAGCCACCCCTTTAGGCTGGTTAAAGCCCGAAGCAAAAACAGTGGCCTGGTCGCCACCAAGTGGTGTTGCTATTATTCTTTTTACAGTATTGCTGGTCAAACAGGAAACATAAAGGATGTCTTCTTGAGAAGACGCCAGGCTGTTGTCAACGGCTATACTGCTCCCATTCTCCCCGAGCATAGCAATTGTACCATTTATACCAGCAAAGGTGTATGCGGTGTTTCTTTTTATCGCGCCGCCGTCGAGTATATAAAAAGACAGGGTCCTGGTAAAAACCACACCTTCCAGTCCGAGAAACGGGTTATTTTGTGTATCCGTTAAAACTGCCCCATCCGGATAATAACCAGGCAAAATTGCCCCCTGGTACAATGGGTAAAGCGGGGCGATGGGGGTGCCCAGGGTGAGCGGCTGCGGGCTGGCGTAGCTAAGTGGATTCTGTTTCGTCACTACAATTGTATACGTTTTAGATGTCCCATCTACCGCCGTTACTGTTATTGCAAAAGTAGATGTGGCATTGTCAAGCGGGAAAGTACCACCAACAAGGGATTGATCGGTATAAGGGCCAAACTTGAGAGTCGCGTTTGGATCGGCGGAGTATGCTGTAAAGGTGAACTGCGTGGCATAACCCGCGTTTACTGTATAATTAGTGATTGCCGGGTTAAAAGCCGGGCTTAGCGTACCAGGGCTAACAATGAGGTTCGAAAGGTTATCATTCGATTGGGCCTGAACCTGCAGGCTGAAGGATAGTAAACAGGAAATGAATGCCAACACCATTGGCACCCCTTTGAAACCGCAGTAAAGTATCTTCATAAACTAAATTTAAAGCAGCATAATGATCGCTTATTATATCACCGTTCAAAAAATCAAAGTTCACGAATAACGCAAATCCCCTGCGTGGTAAAAGTAATTGGAAGTTGCAGGGTACGCAATAACATCTTTGGGGTATATGGGGGATGTCCGTGAGTCGGAAAAGTCCGGAAGACGAAGCTCTTTGGGCTTTACAGACTTTCTCCTTTTCTAACTTTCGGACTTTACTGACTTTCGGACTTTCCGGACTAACATCAATATTTCAGCACCAAAAAGCCTGTTTTATGTTTGGTAATGCCGTTCACGGTATAATCCAGCTGATAAAAATAAGTGCCCGGTAGTTGCATCTGCCCGTTTTTATTGCTGTGGCCGTCAAACACTTTGGAACTATTATCATAACCCTTTGCCTCGAATATCAACTGCCCGTTGCGGTTCATGATCATCAGTTTATTATCCGGGTATTGGCTGATGTTGTCTATCTGTAAAAAGTCGTTTACCCCATCGCCATTAGGTGATAGGCCCTGGTGTACCGCGATGCCGTCATCAGCCATTTGTGCTTTTTCCGTCGGCTTAGTTACGCTGATGCCGGGGCCGTAGCTGTCGGCCCCGCCTGCCGCGCGGGTTACCGTCAGGGTATAGGTTTTGGTGGTTGTGCCATCCTGAGCAGTAACCACTGTTGTGATGGTGTTAGAGCCTACTGCCAGCGCTATCGGTGCGGTCACGGTTCCCGATGCCACGGTTGTCCCGTTCACTTTTATCGTTGCATTGGCATCGCTGCTGACGGGTTTCAACGTTATGGTTGCCGTGGCATTGCTTACCTTATCGGTGTAGCTGGTCGTTCCGGTTGCAAATGCAGGCGTCAAGCCCCCGACGCTTTGCCCCAGGGTAGACAGGTTTGCATTACCTGACGGCGCTCTTGTTACCGTTAGGGTATAGGTTTTTGTCGTCGTTCCATCCTGTGCGGTTATTATTGTGGTAATTTTTGTCTGGACGCCTTCGGTCAGCGCAATAGGGCTCGATGCCGTGCCGGAGCTTACCGTGGTGCCGTTTACTTTTATCGTTGCATTAGGGTCTGTAGTTGTTGGGGTAATCGTCAAGGTTGAAACGGTGTTGGCTACGCTGGCGGTATAACTGATGGTGCCTGTTGCGAACGCCGGGCTTAGCGTGCCGCTGCTCAGTTTTAGGCCCGAAAGCGTAGCAATTGCCGATGGCGCACGGGTTACCGTCAGGGTATAGGTTTTAGTGGTTCCATTCTGTGCCGTTACTACTGTAGTAATAACTGTTTGGGCTCCTTCGGCTAAGGCAATGGGAGCGGTCATCGTACCTGAGGTTACTGTTGTGCCGTTTACTTTTATGGTCGCATTGGCATCGCTGCTCGTTGGTTTAAGGGTCATGCTTGCAGTGCTGTTGCCGGTACTTATGGCATAGCTGGTGGTTGCGGGTGCAAAGCCCGGCGTTAAGCCGGCGATACTTACCCCAAGGGTAGACAGGTTGGCATTGCTTGATGGCGCACGGGTTACGGTTATCGTGTAGGTTTTGGTGGTTACCCCGTCGGAGGCCGTTACTACTGTTGTGATGGTATTGGCGCCGACTGAGAGCGGTATAGCCGCCGATGCGGCGCCGGAAGTTACTATTACGCCGTTTACTTTTATAGTTGCATTTAAATCGGCGGTTGTTGGGGTTAACGTCACTGTGGCAACCCCATTGCCTACTGATGCCGTGTAGCCGGTGGTTGCCGGAGAAAAGGCCGGCGTGAGAGTGCCCGAACTTAGCTTCAACATGGAAAGCGTCGCAGCGGAAGTGACTGCGATGCTCAAAACGGAGGAGGCGCTTCCCGAGAGGTTATAAGCCGTTACAATATAGTTTGTCGCCGGGATTACTGCAGTTGGCGTGCCGCTGATAACGCCGGTATTACTGTTAAAACTTAAACCTGCAGGAAGGAAGGAACTTAGAAAATACCCCCCTGCCGGACTCAGTTTTTTTACTGAATTACTACCGGCATCAGCCACAAATAAATTCCCGCCCGCGTCCGGTATCACCCCTGCGGGTAAGCTGAAGCCGCCGCCGAGCGTAACAGGGGAACTGCTGCCAGCGGCGATCATTTTTATAAGGTTATTGCCTTCGTCGGCCACAAAAAGGTTGCCTGCGGGGTCGACCGCGATGCCGGATGGAAGGTTGAAGCCTGAACCTAAAACAACAGGTGTGCCGCCGCCAACCGGGATTTCTTTTACCGCGTTATGGCTGCGATCGGCTACGTATACATTGCCGGCAGCATCCACGGCAACTCCCGATGGGTAAAGGAAGCCTGAACCTAAAGCAACCGGTGTGCCATTGCCGGCCGGTACTTTTACTATGCCGCTATTACCCTGGTCGGCTACGTAAACATTCCCTGAAACATCCACTGCCACACCTGCAGGTGCGCTAAAGCCTGACCCGATAGTAACCGGCGTACCGTTGCCGGCAGGGATCATTTTTACTGCGTCGTCGCCCGAATCGGCTACATAAACGTTACCGGCGGCATCGACCGCTACGCCTGAAGGGAAGCTGAACCCGGAGCCTAAAACTATCGGCGAACCGCCGCCTGCAGGTATCTCCTTTATGGCATTGTTATAAGTGTCCGCTACGTAAACATTGCCTTTAGCGTCAACTGCCACACCCTGCGGCCCTGAAAAAACCGGGCTCAGCGCGGTTGGGGTGCTACTGTAGGCGAGAGCTGCCACCCTGCTGCTTGCTGGCGCCAGCGGCATTATTGTTGTGCCGGCCGCGTATACCTGCGGACTATTGTAACTGATAACAGGCGGCGGCATATTCGTTTCAATATTTACCGTAGCCGAACTAAACCCATAACTGGTATAGGCGGAAACCGTATAAAGTGTTGCAGAGCTTACAGATGTTGGCGTACCACTGAATATCCCGGTATTATTATCAAACTTTAAGCCGGGCGGCAACCACGGGCTAACATAATAACCGCCAACCGGTTTAATTTCTTTAACCGCGTTGTTAATTTGATCAGCCACATAAACATTGCCCATGCCATCAATGGCAACACCGGTTGGGCCATTGAAGCCGGAGGCAAAGGTAACCCCAGCGCCGCCGCCTGCCGGGATCTCCATCACCGTACTATTGAGTTGACTGGCAACAAATAAATTACCAAATACGTCTATACCTACACCGTATGGGTCACCCAGCCCGGTTGCTACAGTAACCACGCTACCCCCGCCGGCCGGGATCATCTTTATCGCGTTATTGCCGTAATCGGCCACATACAGGTTTCCAGCGCCATCCAATGCGATGCCGGCGGGATGAATAAAACCGGAGCCGATTGTTACGGGTGCGCCACCGGCGGCCGGAATCTTTTTTACGGCATTATTGCCGTAGTCGGCAACGTATACATTACCCGATGCATCTACCGCTACGCCAGTTGGGTTAAGGAAGCCGGAACCCAAAGTAACAGGGCTGCCACCTGCCACAGGAATCTCTATAACTGTATTATTGCCGTAATTGGCCGCATAAACATTACCGGCAGCGTCTACAGCTACACCATAGGGGTGCGAAAGCCCGGAGGTTAAGGTAACCTGGGCGCCGCCGCCCGCCGGGATCTTCTTTATCGCGCCATTATTTGCATCGGCTATATACAAGTTGCCTGCGGCATCAGCCGCAACACCGGTGGGGCTGCTGAAACCTGTGCCTAAAACTAACTGGCTGCTACTATACCCTGCAGCGCCTACCCCGCTGCTGTTTGGCGCCAGCGGCGTAATAGCCACACCGATAGTATAGCTTTGAGCGATACCCGTATAACTTAAGGCGGGAATTGGGGGGCCAATGTAAACCCAGGCCGCGCCCGCGCCCGAATTGTCTTGAGTCCCACCCACGACGGCCGTATTGCCATCTGCGCTTAATGACACTGAATATCCCTGGGATGCAACGCCGACGCTGCCGGTACCCACCAGCTTTGAACCCTGCTGTATCTCCCCGCTGCCGCTGCGCGTGTAAACCCAGACAGCTCCGCCCTGGCCATTGTCCGCACCCCTCCCCAACGATGGCCGTATTGCCATCTGCGCTTAATGCCACTGAACTTCCCTGCCATGACTCGCCTGAGGCGCCGGCGCCCACCAATTTCTGCCCCTGCTGTGACCATGCGCCGCCGCTGCGCGTATAAACCCAGGCCGCTCCAACGTCGGAATTGTCACCAATTCCACCAACTATCGCCGTATTGCCGTCAGCGCTTAATGATACTGCACCCCCCTGAATGGCGTAGCCGGCGCCGCCTGTACCCACCAGCTTCTGCCCCTGCTGTGTCCACACGCCGCTGCTCCGGGTGTAAACCCAGGCCGCGCCAACATGGCTATTGTCGTAACCCCCCCCCGACAATGGCCGTGTTGCCATCTGCGCTTAATGACACTGATTGTCCCTGCCCGGATCCGCCTATGGCGCCGGCGCCGACCAGCTTTGAACCCTGCTGGGTCCAAACGCCGCCGTTGCGCGTGTAAACCCAGGCCGCGCCCGCGCCCGAATTGTCTTGAGTCCCACCCACGACGGCCGTATTGCCATCTGCGCTTAATGCCACTGAACTTCCCTGCCATGACTCGCCTGAGGCGCCGGCGCCCACCAATTTCTGCCCCTGCTGTGACCATACGCCGCCGCTGCGCGTGTAAACCCAGGCCGCCCCAACGCTCGAATTGTCCAGAAACCCACCAACGATGGCCGTATTGCCATCTGCACTTAACGACACTGAACTTCCCTGCCATGACGCGCCTGAGGCGCCGGCGCCCACCAACTTCTGCCCCTGCTGTGACCATACGCCGCCGCTGCGCGTATAAACCCAGGCCGCTCCAACGCCAGAATTGTCATAACGACCGCCAACGATGGCCGTATTACCATCCGCACTTAATGTTACCGACGTTCCCTGAGCTGCACGGCCAACGCCGCCGGTACCCACCAGCTTTCCGCCCTGCTGCGAGGATGGAAATTGTGTTGCTGTCACGGTAAAATTACCCACGCTCGCCGTACCAATAGCCGTAGTTATCGATACTGCACCCGTTGCCGCGCCCGGCATTACCATGGCAACAATTACACTACCTGTATTTGATACCATTATTGCGCTTTGCCCGCCTATGGAAAGCGCGGTCGGCGCGCTTAAATTTGTTCCGGTTATGGTTACTAAGGTGCCCACCGGCCCGCTTGCCGGGTTAAAGGTTGAGATGGCGGGTTTTTGTGCAAAAAGGCGGGTTGAACCCGTTATCAGCAATAAAATAACAATTGCGGAAAAGTGCTTTTTCATTTGATTTGTCGTAACCCCCGGTCAGGGATGTCTTTTAATCCTGGATTTTCGCGGGACTACCCACCCTTTCAGCTCAGTCCAAAAAACACCTGGCAAAACGATAGCAAGCATCATCAATATCCCCTAAAAAATCCATACGAAAAGATAGTCGTTTATCAAATATGCCCGAACGCCGTTTAGCGTAGTGCGGGAAAACGATAGTGAAACGGGTGATTGATTTAGTGAATCAATCGGCGGGGAGTTAAATTTTTGTTTTATACGGACGGAAACCAGGGTGCCGGCGGGACGTTAAAAGCGTCCCTTTCTACTTTTTATCCTCGCCTTTAAAACGCCGACAGTAATGCATGACGCGATGATAATGGCGGCGACCCGGAACCGCCATTTGTCACAAAGCAGCAGGATAATGGTAAACGTAAAAATTGCCGGCTTGCTACATCCCGAAACATTGTTTTTGCCCGTGCCATAATATTTCCCCGCAGGCAAAACGTGCAAGGGAACCGGATTTCGTTTTGGCTGGAATGCTCCGGGAGAGTTCTGCCGGCAGCAATTTACAGGAATATTCGGGGCCGGAGTACCGATGTCATGCTACGCTTTAAAACGTCACCGATGTTACGCTATTTATCAGTTAGCGATTAAAGATTAGTAATTAACTGACCTTAATACTTCAATATAATAAACCCGGTTTTGTGCCTGGTTACGCCGTTTATGGTATAATCCAACTGGTAAAAGTAAGTCCCCGGCAATTGCATCTGCCCGTTTTTGTTGGAGTGCCCGTCGAATACTTTTGAGGTATTATCGTAGCCGTTGGTTTGGTAGATCAATTGCCCGTTGCGATTCATGATCATCAGTTTGTTATCGGGATACTGGCTGATATTGTCTATCTGAAGGAAATCGTTAATCCCGTCCCCGTTTGGCGATATCTCCTGGTGCACATGTATGCCATCTTCGGCCAGTGTCGGCGTTTGGTTTAGTGTGGTCACGCTGATTCCGGTACCGTAACTGTCGGCGCCGCCCGATGCCCTTGTCACCGTTAAGGTATAGGTTTTGGTCGTGCTACCATCCTGGGCCGTTACTACAGTAGTGATGGTGTTAGGGCCAACTGCCAGCGTTATTGGTGAGCTTATTGTGCCCGAAGCTACCGTTGCGCCGTTTACTTTTATAGTTGCATTGGCATCGCTGCTTACCGGTTTAAGGGTCATGGTTGCGATGGTATTGCTTACATTCTCGGTATATCTGGTAGTGCCGGTTGCAAATGCCGGCGATAACCCGCCAACGCTTTGCCCCAGGGTGGAAAGGCTGGCATTTGTCGATGGAGCTCTCGTTACCGTAACCGTATACATTTGGGTGGTTGTTCCGTCCTGGGCGGTTATTGTTGTCGTGATCACTGTTTGTACGCCTTCGGCAAGCATGATTGGGTTTGATGCCGTTCCGGATGTCAAGCTCGTGCCGTTTACTTTTATGGTTGCGTTAACATCGGCGGTCGTCGGTGTTACCGTTATACTTGTTACTGTGTTTGCCACGCCTGCGGTGTAGCCGGTTGTAGCCATTGCAAATGCAGGGCTAAGTGTCCCATTGCTTAGCTTTAGCGCGGACAGGTCGGCATTGTTGGATGGGGCACGGGTTACAGTTAACGTATAGGTTTTGGTGGTGGTTCCATCCTGTGCGGTTACCACCGTAGTAATTACGGTTTGAGCGCCTTCGGCGAGGGCGACCGGCCCGGATGCCGCGCCCGAATTTACCGCCGTGCCGTTTACCGTTACAGTCGCATGGGCATCGGTAGCAGTCGGGGTGATCGTGATGCTTGAAAATGAGTTGGGCACGGCGGCAGTATAACTGGTGGTGCCGCTTGCAAATGCCGGGCTTAAGGCGCCGTTATTTAATTGGATATCAGATAGTGCCGCATTGGCTGACGGCGCCCGGCTTACCGTTACCGTGTAGGTTTTTGTGGTCGTGCGGTTTTGCGCAGTCACCACTATGTTTATAACAGTTTGGGCGCCTTCGGCCAGTGCTATTGCCTGGGAGGTTGCTCCGGGGGCTACCGTTACTCCGTTTACCTTTACCGTCGCAGTGGAGTCGCTGGTTACCGGTTTTACCGTCATCGATGCAGTCGCGTTACCCGTGCTTATGGTGTAATTGGTAGTTGTTGAAGAAAAGGAGGGCGACAGCGGGCTTACGCTCTGGCCGATGCTCCTCAATCCGGCGTTATTGGATAGCGCCCTGGTTACTTTTATGGTATAGGTTTTGGATATGGTGTTATCAAGTGAGGTTACAACCACGGCTATCGAATTCTGCCCGACCACCAGCGGAATGCTTGCCGAGGGGTACCCCGACGACACCGCCGCCCCATTTACGGTGATTGGCGCCACGCCGTCGGCATTTCTTGCGGATACGGTAATACTGTTTACGGAATTTAACACGTTGGCGGTATAATTAACCACCGTGTTTTTAAATACCGGCGATAATACTCCTGCCGACATAGACAAAGTGCTCAGTAAGGACGCTACGGTACTGCTGCCGACCGGGAGCGTCGCACCGCTCGCGCCGGCGGTGCTCACCAATATGTAACTGGCGTAGGTGCCTGACAGGTCCGTGGCTTCTAACCTGATGTAAACTACGGTCGACGGCACAACCACTCCTGTACCAACGGTAACCATGCGGCTAAAGTTCACATTATCGGTACTGACCTCAAACCCGGTTGGAGGCTGTACCAGGATGCCCCCTGAAATGTTAAACCCGGAAACCCTGAACTGCCTGGAGCCGGATGCTGTGCCCGGTACGGTACTCATCCCGGTTATCGAGCCTGTTATTGATACAGTAGGCGTATTATTAAATAACACATTTTGCCGGCTGGTTGTGTTGGTGATGGTGGTTGTATCATTCGAAGCATCGATAAGCAAGGCTGTGAACGGAACATTGCCGGATGCGTCGGACGCTGTCATCACATAACTGGCCGTATAGGTATTACCGCCCTTGCTGGTCACCGCCATGGTGTGCCCGGCGATAGCCACGGGCGGCGTTTTGATGGCGCCACCCGCAGTAAAAGTAAGAGTTACTTTGTTGCCTATGATGGCGGCGGCAGTGTTTGTATTATTGGATACAAAACTTACACTGCTTGCATACGGCTCTGACGGGTTGAACTCGATATCATCGCCGGCCCCAAGGTCGTTAAAAAACGGTCCGACATTGCCCGCAAGGTCGGAAAACTGGCAGGTAAAATGCACCCGCCCGGCTGCGTCAGCGCCGGTCATAGTATAACTTGCCGAATAACTGTTACCGCCCAGGTTTACGGGGATTACGGTATGGCCGTCTATCGTAACGACCGCCGGCTGCTGTATCGCCTCAGTTGTAGAAAAAAGAAGCGTGATAACATCCCCGATAACGGCTTTTTGTGAATTTATGTTGCTCGAGATATCATATAAGCCGGTGGCGCCCGGCGCGGTTTTATCTATTGTATAGCTTTGACCTGCAAAGGGCAGCGCCGTACTGATGGCCGGCGATATGCCCGTGCTGTTTGCCAGATTTAAGCCGATAGTACCATCGCCGGTGCCGGTGTTCACGGTAATGGTATAGGTTTGGCCCGAGCCGCTTACCGAGTTGATACTTGCGCCGGTAACTCCGCTGGTAGTTAATGAAAAATTAGCTGTAGTCACCCCGGTTACGGCCGCATCCAGGCTTAGGGTATACTGTACCGTTGCGGCGTTCGTGGGGCTTGAGCTAACGATGTTAATGGATGTTATGCCGGCGGCAAATGCGCCGGCGGATTTTTTACCACTTCCCGGCGCCATGCCAAAAAGGCTATTACCTGCAAAAAGTGCAAAAGCCAATACCAGCACGCGCAGTTTGCCTGTAAGTTTGTGTTCCGGTAATTGGGGTTGAACTACATGTAGCAATGTTTTCATAAGCCAATTGATTTATTAAATAAACCTAAAGTATTTATTTCAACAAATCAAACGTATTAATACGCAATCATTCAGGTAATTGCACGCATTGTCATCGGTCAGTGGTGAGGAGCCATTCAAGAGCCACGGGATTAGGATAAGAAGACAAGGTTAATGTGTTTTTCCCGGTTTCGGACGCTTGCGCACCTCAACTATCTGAATTCGTTGATCAATTGCACCCGGCTGTTCACCTGCAGTTTACGGTAGATGTTTTTAATATGCTGACGCACGGTATCCGGCGAAATGTTTAACCGCCAGGCGATTTGTTTGTAGGTGTCGCCGTTGATGAGGAGTTGGGATACCTCGTGCTCACGGGAGGTTAGTTGTTCGTGCGGGATCTCCTCAGCGGGTACTGCTTTTCCCGAAAAATACGCAACCACTTTTTTGGCAACCAGTGGACTCATCGGTGCGCCCCCTTCTGCAGCCTCGAGTATCGCGGTCCTGATTTTGATGAGGGGGGTGTTTTTTAGCAGGTACCCGGTAGCACCTGCCTGCAAGGCTTTAAAAATCCGTTCGCGGTCCTCATAAACCGTCAGCATTAAAATATTGATGGCGGGATTTTTTTCTTTGATACGGAAGGCCCCTTCCAGCCCGCTGATGCCCGGCAACTCAATATCCAGCAACAGCACATCGGGCGCCGGGTCGGCTTTCATAAAGGCCTCCACGCTGCCAAACTCGCCCAACAGGTTAAAATCAGGCTGCATCTGCAAAAATTCTACTATGCTGCTTCGGATGTATTTGTCATCCTCCACTATTGCGACGGTTATCATCGTTCAAATTTGCAGATTGTAAATTCAATTTGGTATAACATGTTTGGGGTATCTTTTTGGAGGTTAAAGGTTAAAGGCGAAAGGTAAAAGGTTTTGAAAGAGGCGGATTGCATCCCGTATCACACCATTCACCATTCACCTTTCACCTTTCACCTTCTTCCTCACCATCGCCTCATCCTTATTGCAACGGAAAATACCCGGCCGTCATTGCTGATATCCAAACTTGCTTTTATGCGTTTGGTGCGCATTTGCATATTCCGCAGGCCCTGCCCTGTGTAGGTTGATTTTTCTTTACCGTGGTCGATGGTGTTTTTTATGGTGATTGTCATGCCCCCGGGCTGGTTGTCAAGGCTGATCCAAACCTCGGGGCTGACATTATGCCTGGCAATGTTGTTTATAGCTTCCTTAAACACCAGGTAAATATTTTGCCGCACCAATTGGGGCAGGGTGGTAACCCGCTCCAGGCCTTGCGCATCGAAATGGAGGGCGGCAGCATTTTCGAGCATATTGCCTGCATGCTCCCGTATCCGCAGTAAAAGGTCGTCAGTGGTATCGTTACGCGCGTCAACTGACCAGATAATATCGGAGATAGAGGCTATCGCGCCTTTGCTGTCGACTGATATTTTTTCCACCACGCTACTGTCCATCTGCTGCTTTATATTCATCAGTTCGCTGCTAAAGGATATACGCGTGAGTGCGCTGCCGATCTCGTCATGCAAATCGCTGGCTATGGTGGTGCGCAGCAAATGCTCATCCCGGATCTTTCGTACCCGGGCCAGCCAGGCCAGGTAAATTAACAAGGCTGCTAACACCGCAACCAGGAAGTCAAACAACCAGGTTTGATAGAAATGCGGCACCACAATAATGTTTTTGGTGAGCCAGTAGCGGGGGTCGGTAACTGATGGGAAGCGAACCTCGATGGTGTATTTGCCCGGCGGCAGGGCGAATAGCGAAACCTCGTCCGCAAGTTTTCCCTGCTGCCATTTGCTTCCTAACTCTTTAACGCGGAAGAGTATGTAGCTTTGACTGAGGGGGCCCGAAAACTTTAGCCCGGTGAAAGTGTTGCCCGGCAAAATCTCGATAGCATCGTTTCCGGACATAAAAATATCTGTGGCAGTGGGCTGCGAGGTGTTATACCCCCTTTTGATGTAGGACAATCGTACTTTATCATTAGGCTTCCCGGCTGCTGATCTAAGGTAATCCTCATCCAAAAATGTCAAGCCCTGCGTTCCGCCCAGTATGAGCCGCCGTTTGGTGGAATCATTATAAACAGCGGAGTGATTAAATTCCTGGAATAAACTGCCGGCAGATGGCGGCAGGTCGGGAATGGCGAGCGGCTGCATGCCCGACGACCGGTCGAAAATACTGATCCCGCCACTGGTTCCTGCGATCACCAGTTTATCCAGCTGGTATAATGAATACACATAGTCGCCGGCCAGCCCATCGGCAAAATGAATTTGCCTGATTACGCTGCCTGCGTTATCAATTTTAAGCAATCCTCTCCCGTTTGTACCTATCCAAAACCCGTCGTTATCCGGCAGTATGGTATAACACCCGAGGCTGTGGTCCATCGGATATACCTTTTTGTCGCGGCGCCGGTCTGATACCTCAAATATGCCCTCGGTGGATGCCACCCATAAATTGGGGCCTATGAACTTCAGGTCTTTAACGATACCCAAATTTGCCGCTTTAAGCCATGAATTAAGGGAATAACCGCCATTTAACAGTTTTGTTAAATAATAAATACAGCCGTTGGCCCCGGCAAGATATCCACTTTTATATTTTATAATTTTGGTGACGCCAATAGCGTTTCCCTGGTGCCGGTTTAAACGGCATTGATCGTCCCGCGTATCTACCGTAAAAAATCCAGCGCCGCCCTCCATACCTACTAAAAGTTCATTTTCGGAAACGGGTTGCACTGCGTAGGCAATAAAATTATCTATCTTTTTGAAATTATTTCCATCATAAACAAAATGGCCCTGGTAAGTCCCCACATATAATTTATTGGTTGGCGACCGGTAAATGCTTCGGACACTTTTGTCTTTAAAAAAGTCTACCACCCGCTGCTGTGCCGCTGCCTCGTCAGGAGTATCAAAAGAGGGACTCGCTTCCAGCAGGCCTTTATCTGTACCAAACAGTTTCTTCCCGCCTCCCGGCTCATCACTAATACACTGTACGCGCAGGTTATTTATTAGTTTAGAAATAGGAACGGCCCCATCTTTGGAAGGCAAAGACAAGTTGTACGTTTCGTCAAAATGTTTGAACACAATCTGTAATGTGTTTTTATCGTACACAACCACGCTATTGCCGCTATAGGCAAACACATATTTGGATGTACAATAAGCCCATTTTACAAAAGCCAGGTTTTTGGGCTCAGTAATGGGAGCGCTCCATATCACACTGTCTGCTTTAACCCGTCCGATTTTTTTGTGCGAAAAGAGGAAAGTATTTTCGCTGGAATCGACGGTATAATATTCCATTCCGTCTGTTTTGATCCATCCTTTATAGGTGAAATATTTGTCAGTTTGTTTAATCCCCCCCCTTCCGGTAAACAGCCATTTGCTTCCATCAGTGGTCATAAACGATAGTGCCCCGGCCCGGTTTACCAGGTAATTCATCGGTCGTCCCGGCAGCGGATATTGTTTGATGGTTTTTTTGCCGATATCATAAAAAAGTACCCGGAAAGAATCCGTAGCGGAATTGGGCAAACTGAAGATCAGAAAATTGTTATACCTGTATATGCCATCGGGCACTGAATTTTGCGGCAGCACCGGGTTGTGTATGTCCACCGGTTGTACGTCCGTGCCATCAAAACGCCATATCCCCTGGTTGGTAACAAACCACAAAAATCCTTCATTGTCAAGCATCATGTGTTTGATCTCCGAATGATCAAATGGCTTTGGCAGGCTGATCGGGTTTACCGTGATGGAGCTTTGGGCGGCAGACAACGAGGGAATTACGCAAGTCGCCACCAAAAAGATGCTGATTCCAATGAGCTGGCGACGCAGCATTGCGAAAGTCAACCAGCCGCTAATATTTTTTTTGCCTAAGCTTTTCGGGGGTTGTTTTATCCGGAGCATCCGGAAATAAAAATAGCTTATTAATTAAAAATAAATAACATTATTTTTTGGCGGCTAAAAACGTTCAGAAGTTCAAAAATGAACATCTGAACGTTTCGTTATAAAATGCCCCTTTTTGCCATAGATACTCATCAATATTTCAACACTAAAAACCCTGTTTTATGTTTGAGGATACCACTTACTATATAATCCAACTGATAAAAATAGGTGCCCGGCAATTGCATCTGCCCGTTTTTGTTGCTGTGGCCGTCGAACGCTTTGGAGCTGTTATCATACCCCTGGGTTTCATAGATCAATTGCCCGTTGCGGTTCATAATGGTTAGTTTATTGTCGGGATATTGGCTGATATTGTCGATCTGTAAAAAGTCGTTGATGCCATCTCCGTTTGGTGATAGGCCCTGGTGTACTTGTACTCCGTCTTCGGCTAATTGTGGTATCGCCATTGGTTTTGTGACACCTATGTTGGTGTTAAAACTATCCGCGCCGCCCGCCGCCCGGATTACCGTTAACGTATAGGTTTTCGTAGTAGTTCCGTCCTGTGCCGTTACTTGTGTGGTTACGGAGTTTGATCCTACCCCCAGGGCTATCGGTGCAGTCATGGTTCCCGATGCTACCGTTGTACCGTCCACTTTTATGGCTGCATTGGCATCGCTGCTGACCGGCTTTAATGTGATCGATGTGGTGGCATTATTTACGTTATCGGTATAGCTGGTAGTATTTGTTGAAAAAGACGGGGATAGTCCGCCCACGCTTTGCCCCAGCGTAGCCAGGTTGGCATTGCTGGATGGTGCGCGGGTTACCGCTATTTTGTATGTTTTTATGGTTGTACCGTTTTGAGCGGTTACTGTTACGTTGATGGTGGTTGTTGCACCTTCTGCTACAGCAACGCCAGCCGAAGCGGTTCCGCTTGCTACTACGGCGCCATTTACTTTGATGATGGAATTGGCATCCGTAGCGGTAGGCGTAACGGTTACCGTAGTATAAACATTCCCTACATTAGTAGTATAGGTGTTAGTCGCGCTTGAAAATGCCGGGCTCAAAACCCCGGTGTTCAGTTTTAATGCGGACAGCGTAGCATCTGTTGACACAGCGCGGTTTACGGTTAGCGTATAGGTTTTTGTCGTTGTTCCATCCTGCGCGGTTACTACGGTGGTGATCACTGTTGGGCCGCCTTCGGTTAATGCTATCGGGGCAGTCATGGTACCGGATGTTACCGCCGTGCCGTTTACTTTTATAGTAGCCGTGCCATCGCTGCTGACGGGTTTCAGGGTTATAGTTGCCGTGGCATTGCTTACGTTATCGGTATAGTTGGTGGTGGTTGATGAAAAAGCCGGTGATAGCCCGCCAACGCTTTGGCCAAGCGTAGCCAGGTTGGCATTGCTGGATGATGCCGATGGCACATTAACCGTTAGGGTATAAGTTTTGGCAGTCACACCATCGGATGCCGTTGTGGCGATGGTAATGGTATTGGCCCCGGCAACCAAGGCTAAAGTCGGCGACTTTACGCCATTGGGCAGCGATTTGCCGTTAACCACAATGGTTCCGGTAGTATCGGCCAGGATAGATGTTACCGAAATGGTTTTTGTATTATACGGAACACTGACCGTATAGCTGGTTGTGGCGGAAGCAAAAGCCGGGCTGAGGGCGCCAGCGCTCAGGGCAATGCCCGCCAGGTCGGCATCCCCGGTCCTCGTGGCTGTTATGGCGTAGTTGCTGACTGAAGTCCCGCCATTATCGGTAACGGCTACCTGAATAGTATTTGGTCCTACAGACAAAGGAATGGCTGCCGAAGCTGTACCCGACACAACAGGCGCCCCGTTTACCAAAACGGCGGCCGTGCCATCGCCGGTAGTAGGGGTTACCCTAATAGACGTCACGGCGTAGGGCTCCGTAACCGAGTAACTTGTTGTGCCGGTGGCAAACGCCGGGCTTAAGGTACCGGTGCTTACGGCCAGGTTGGCAAGGCTGTTATTGGCGCCAGCCACCGTTTTAATATTTAACACGGTGTTGCTGCTGCCACCAGTATTGTAGGCGGTAATGGTGTAATCTGTCGCCGGGCTGGCAACCGTTGGCGTTCCGCTGATGACGCCGCCGGACCCACTGGCTACCCCGCCACCCGATTGGGACTCGCTGATTGCCAGGCCCGCCGGGAGTGATTTGTTAATAAAGTAACCTGCCTTGGGTATTGCCTTAACTATTGTGCCGGTGGCCGGGTCGGACATATATACAACACCGGCTCCATCAACCGCCAGGTATATGTTGTCAGAACTCGTCGCTGGGGAGCCGAAGTTCAGTGCCGCCCCATCTATCGTATAAATTGTCCGGATGTTGCTTGTACCGGTACCTTTTGCACAATAATATACATTTCCGCCAGCGTCAATCGCTACGCTGTTTGGCTTGGTAGTATTTGGTACGTTAAAATCAACCGTACTGCCGTTTGAGGCCAGTATCTCATGAATTTCGCCTTCGGCTACAAATATATTGCCGTATCCGTCAACCGCCAGCCAACTTGGGGTATACTCCATACCTATGCCAACCGGGGCGCCGTTACCCGCAGGGATCTTTTTTACGCCAAGCGCCTGGTCGGCCACGTACACGTTGCCTGCGGCATCCACGCCAACGCTCACCGGTTTACTAAAGCCTGAGCCTAAGGTCAGCACCGCGCCTCCTGTGGTTATTTCTTTCACCGCAGCATTTCCATAATCGGCAACGTAAACGTTGCCCGCGGCGTCAACGGCAACGCCTGTAGGACCTTTAAAGCCGGATCCAAGGGTATCAGTGCTGCCGTTCGCTGCGGATAGCTTAACCACCAGGTTGCTTCCCGTTTCAGCCACATATACATTTCCCGATGCGTCAATGGCAATGCCTTCATTTCCGCTTAAGCCGAAAGCAAAACTTTGTACACTCCATCCCCGTGAGTAGTTATCCGAGGGAAATACGGCGCTGCTTTTTGGCGCCAATGGCGTAATGGCCGCGTTAGTCGCATATACCTGGGGGCTTACATAACTTATAGCAGGCAGTTGGTAGGGCTTGACGGTGATTTGAAGCGGTTCGCCATCAACGCCGCCGCTATTATAGGCGGAGATTGAGTAGTTGGTCTCCGGGCTTGCAGCAGTGGGCGTCCCGCTGATAACCCCGGTACTTTCATCGATGCGTAAACCTGCCGGCAAGGCCAGGTTTATAAAATAACCGGGGTTAGTCTCGTAAATATAGGCCACCTCGTCAAACTTGTCATCGGCAATATAAATATTATGCGACGCGTCCAACGCAATACCTGAGGGGAAATGATAAGTGATGTCGGTTGGAACGGTAGCCGGCGTACCGCCAAGTCCGCCCGCCGGAATTCTTTTTACTGCCAGATTCTGCTGGTCGGTAACAAATACATTGCCGCCCGCGTCTACCGCCAGGCCATAGGGCTGGTCAATGCCTGAAGCAAAAACAGTAGTTGTGCTGCTGCCTGCCGCAGCCTCCCGTACGGTGTTATCCCCCCTGTTGGCAATGTAAATGTTGCCCGCTCCGTCAATGCCAACACCCGCCGGTGCATTTAAGCCCGTTACCACCGTAACAGGCGTACCGCCGCCGGCGGGTATTTTTTTTACCACATTTTTACCATGATCGGTTACATATAAGTTTCCGGCAGCATCAATCGTAAGCCCCAGCGGCGAAGCAAAACCCGATGCATAAGTGGTTATGACACCACTGCCTGCCGCAATCTTCTTGATAACCTGATTGCCGTTGTCTGCCACAAAAACATTGCCCGCTGCGTCTACCGCAACACCCGTTGCGTTATTAAAGCCCGATCCGATGTTTACCGAACTGCTTCCCCCGGGGCCGATCTTCTTAACCGCACCCCCCACTGCGGCATATACGTTGCCTTTCGCGTCCACGGTAAGGCCGACATTGGTAGCCTCGATACCGTACGCTAAAGTAACCGGGTACAGCGGTGGTACCACGCCGCCGGTATTTACCGGTGAAATGGAAACCGGCTGCCCGATATTTAACATTTGCGGATTTGAATAACTTATGTACGGCTTCGCCGCGGCGTTAACGGCAATGTTGACAATCGCGGTGCCGGTGCCGCTGCGATTGTATGCGGTAACCGTGTAATTTGCCGCAGGGGTAAGTACTAAGGGCGTGCCGCTAATGGTACCTGTTGTATGATCAAACCCCATACCTATGGGTTGGGCGGGACTAATCGTAAAAAAACCGAATGGGATTTCGAAAATTTTGAAGCCGCCGTTTGTATACACGTTGCTGAACTTGTCCACCGCTAAGCTGGGGTGCCCTACCGAAGCCGATCCGATAGGAAACGGTGTACCTGTACCGCCAGGTATTACCATGATGGGCGAATTTCCATCGGAAAAAAATAAATTGCCTTTTTTGTCAATGGCTATATCGCTTGGCGCTCCGTTTCCAACTGCAACGGTCACCTGGTTGTTAGTGCCCGCGAACACTTCCTTTATCAAATTGGTATTGTGGTCGGCCACATACAGGTTGCCTGCGGCATCAAACGCTATGCCTGCGGCAAATGAAAACCCCGAGGCGTAGCCTGCCGGGGCGCCGCCACCGTGAGGAATTTTTTCGACGATAGTTTTTGAGCATACGTAAACATTATCCTGCGCATCTAAAGCCAGGCCGTGCGGAGCTGTTATAGAAGCTAAAGTAACCGGGCTGCCTCCTCCCGAAGGAATTTCTTTAACAGCATTATTATTATAATCCGAAACGAATACGTTTCCGGCCCCATCTACCGCCAGCCCTGTCGCATTGATACCGGTGGCTATGATAGTATTAAGATTTCCGACTATTTTATATATCGTTGTGCCGGATGCCGCATAAAAATTCCCCGATGTATCAATTGTCATATAGGAAATACCGGAATTTACGGTCGCCACAGCAACTGGGTTTGATCCGGGCACAGCACCGCCGGTGTTCACCGGGCTTAACGGCGCTGCAGTTGCAAAGGGGTTATAAACCTGGGGGCTGCTGTAGCTGATGTTAGGCGCCTGTGCAAAAACACTATTTACGCCGACGAGGAATAAAAGAGAAAACGCAAGACTCAGTTTGGCGAATATGACCCGGGGTGAAAAGTCAAAATAGAAGAAATATTTCTTCAACATTTGGTTTAACAGATTTTTCATAATAATTAGCGAAGCATTAAAGGGTTTCGCGAACGAGGGGGGGCGCGCGACGCTAAGTTATATATCAAAGCTATTGCAAAAAATACCAACTACTTTGTATTTTTTTGTGATGGAGATTAGATTAGTCCGAAAAGTCCTGAAAGTCCGAAAGACGAAGCTCTTTGGCCTTTCAGGACTTCATTGCTTTTTCTAACTTTTCGGACTTTGCTGACTTTCCGGACTTTTCGGACTTCCTCAATACTTCAGCAGCAAAAACCCTGTTTTATGTTTGGCAATACCGCCTGCAGTATAATCCAACTGATAAAAATACGTCCCTGGCAATTGCATCTGCCCGTTTTTGTTTGAGTGGCCGTCAAATACTTTGGATCTGTTATCATAGCCCTGGGTTTCATAGATCAATTGCCCGTTGCGGTTCATGACCATCAGCTTGTTATCGGGATATTGGCTGATATTGTCGATCATTAGAAAATCGTTTACCCCGTCCCCATTAGGAGATAGACCCTGGTGCACCAAGATACCATCATCGGCTATTATAGGTGTTTCGGTAGGTTTGGTGACACTAATGCCTGGGACATAACTATCGGCGCCGCTTGCCGCGCGTGTTACCGTAAGTGTGTATGTTTTTGTGGTGATGCCGTCCTGGGCGGTTACTTGTGTGGCGATGGTGTTTGATCCTACTGCCAATGCAATAGTGCTGGTCGTTGCACCCGAAGCTACCGCAGTGCCATTCACTTTTATCGTGGCATTGGCATCGATGCTGGCCGGCGTTAAGGTCATAGATGCATTTGCATTACCCGTACTAATGGTATAGCTGGTCATTCCTGATGAAAAGTACGGCGTTATCCCGCTGATACTTGGCCCAAGTTTGGAAAGGTTGGCATTGCTTGAGGGAGCACGGGTCACCGCTACTTTGTATGTTTTTATGGTAGTGCCGTTTTGGGCGGTTACGGTTACGTTGATGGTTGTCGTTGCGCCTTCGTTTATCGTAATTGCGGTTGAAGGGGTGCCGGACGCCACTATTGTTCCATTTACCTTAATGCTTGCATGGGCATCATTGGCAGTTGGAGTAACGGTTACCGACGAAATGGCATTACCAATATTAGCGGTATAAGTGGTGGTGGTGCTTGCGAATGCCGGGCTTAGTGTACCTGTGCTTAATTTTAACGCCGATAGCGTAGCGTCTGTGGAGGCGGCCCGGTTTACTGTTAGCGTATAGGTTTTCGTAGTGACGCCATTCTGCGCCGTTACTACCGTGGTGATCACGGTCGGTACACCTTCGGTTAGCGCTATCGGGGCCGTCATTGTTCCGGACGTCACTGATACGCCGTTCACCTTCATGGTGGCCGTGGCGTCGCTGGTTACTGGTTTCAGGGTTATGCTTGTTGTGGCGTTGCTTACGTTGTCGGTATAGCTGGTAGTTGCTGACGAAAAGCCCGGTGTCAACCCACCAACGCTTTGCCCCAGCGTAGCCAGGTTGGCATTGGCCGAAGGCCTTATGGCGGTCAGCGTATAAGTTAACGTGGCTGAGCCATCAGCGGTTGTTGTAACCGTTGTAATGGTATTGGGACCAAAGGCTAACGATATATTTGGGGATGCCGTTCCTGTCGCCACCCCTTTGCCGTTTATGGTAATGGTAGCGGTGCTGTCAACCAATGTCGGTGTTATGCTAATGGCGTCTGCATCTCCGGGTAATGTGGTGGTATAGTTGTACGTGCCACTTGAAAAAGCAGGTGTGATGGCGCCCGGGCTAACCGTAAAGTTGGCCAGGGCCGCGCTCGGGCTCCGGGTGACCGTCAACACATAATTAGTTGCTGTTGTTCCTCCATTATCGGTTACCGTGACCTGAATCGTATTGACGCCAAGTGCTAACGGAATGGATGATGAGGCGGTGCCCGATGCGACCGCCACGCTGTTTACCAATACGGAGGCCGTACCACCGCTTGTTGTTGGCGTCAACGTAATGGCCGAAACGGAATAGGGAATCGTTACCGAATAGTTAGTGGTGGCGCTTGCAAATGCGGGACTTAAGGTACCGCTGCTTATCGCCAGGTTGGTTAAGCTGGTATTGGTCGCCGCAACCGTGGCAATATTTACCGTTGCCGATGCCGAGCCGTTTATACCATAGCCGGTAATGGTATAGTTTGTAGCAGGGTTGGTGACGAATGGCGTCCCGCTTATAACCCCGGTCTGAGGGTTTAATTTCAGCCCGACCGGCAGGTATCCATGGACGGAATATCCATTTTGTAAACTTGTCTTTGTTATAACTCCGGTGCTTATATCCAATACATACAAATTACCGGCAAGGTCAACAGCGGGGTATAACGAATACCTTGTGCTGGTGCCGGTCACTAAGCTTTGGGGTGTGTGGTTTGCAGCCGAGACCACATTTATCGAAAAAGTGCCGAAATACCGTGGAGCGCTCGCAAAATATACGTTTCCGTTTTGGTCCGTTATGATACCCGATCCAAAATAAATTGGCTGATTATTAATATTCAACGCCGTTCCCCCATAATTTCCAGGATATTCCTGAATGATCGATTCATTGCCGCCTCCGACTCCAATCGCAAAAATATTGCCGTCTTTATCTACAGCGACCGCCAAACCAACATTGGAGAAACCAGTAGGTTCGGCCACGATGGTGGCATTGGCCGTTCCTGCAGCTATCTTATAAATGAAATAGGGATAGTATCGGGAAGTTTGGTCATCGACGTACACGTACACGTTGCCGAGCCCGTCAACCGCTGTGGTAGTCGCCCATTTGACAGCTGAAGTCAATGAAACAATGGTGCCATCGGTTTTGATTTCCATGATAGCCGAATAAGGCCCCGATCCTGAAACGCCGTATAAATTGCCTGCATGGTCAATAGATATACCTGTTATATATGCAGTACCCGGAATCAGCGTTACATTGCCTCCCACCGGGGGTATTTTGGTAATGCCCCCGACAGTGGCTACGTACAAATTACCGGCTGTATCGGTAACTATGGACCCGGTAGCGTTTGTGACCGTTGCAACGGTTGTAGTCGTACCCTCGCCGATGGCCGGACTCGGCACAATTGTACTGCGGGGCGTCAGCGGGGGGATGGCAATGCTGTCAGCGTATGTTTGCGGAGTGTTATAACTAAGAGTGGCGGGCTGCGTGGCGGCTGCCGGGTTAACTGTAATTTCCACCGTCGCTACGCTAATTCCACCAGCATTACGGGCCGAAATGGTATAATTAGTTTTTGAACTTGCGACGGTTGGCGTTCCGTAAATCAACCCGTTACCTTCAATAAAGGTCAGGCCGGGTGACGGAGTCGGATTAATGAGCCAACCCGGGTTAAGCTCGTAAATAGCTGCGTTGCCCCAGTCGGATACATAGATGTTGCCATTGGCATCCAACGCAACGCCCATCGGGGTTTTAAGCGTGTAGGATAAGGTAAAGGGCGCACCACCTCCGGCGGGGATTCTTTTAACAACACTGTTACCGCTATCTCCTACAAATACATTCCCCGCCGGGTCCACCGCTATGCCATAGGGTGCATTAAATCCCGTTGCCAAAACGATGGAACTTGTGCCGCTGGCGGGGAGTTCCCGCACAACATTTCCGCCCTTACAGGCGAAATATACGTTGCCTGCCGGGTCTACCCCAACCCCGGCCGGCGAATTAAAACCTGAAACCAGCACGGCCGGCGCACCGCCCCCGACGGGTACTTTGTAGATGGCGCCTTTTGTGGCGTCGCTTACATATAAATTGCCGCCTGCATCAATGGCTATCCCAATCGGGTTGGTAAACCCTGTTGCATAGGTAATGGTACTGCTGCTGCCCGCCAAAATCTCTTTGATCACCTTATTGCCGTTGTCGACAACAAACACATTGCCCGAGGCATCTATGGCTATACCCCTGGGATTTGAAAAGCCGGAGCCAATGTTTACCGGAGCGCCGCCCGGAGGATATTTCAGGATAGATGTGCTACCCTGGTCGGCGGCATAAACGTTGCCGGCAGCGTCAACGGCTACGCCTGAAACATCAGGCGATTGGGGCGATGTAAGTGTGCCTACTGTAATGGGGTTTAGGCCGGGAATATAGCCGCCACTGTTTGTCGGCGTTATTGGCGCTTGCCCGTTTGATGTTCCTACGGTAAGGGTTACAGGTGTTTTATAGCTGATATTTGGCTTCGCCGGAGCGACTACAGCAATATTGATAACAGCCGTGCCCGTTCCGCTGCCATTACGCGCCGTAACGGTGTAATTGGCAGCCGCTGTAACGCGCACCGGCGTACCGCTGATCTCGCCATAAGTGCTATTGAGGGTTATGCCCTGCGGCAAAGTCGGGCTAACGGTATAATATCCTAATCCCACCTGGTCAATAGTGAGATCATTGTCAGTAAAAACATTGCCATTTTCTTGAACCGCCATAAAATGATGACCAACCACACTTGGGCAAATGATAAGCTCAGGTCCGCCGCCGGCAGTAAAAACCATGATTGGCAAATTACTGTCCGAAAAATATACATCGCCCGTTTTAGCAACGCCCACGCCAGTTAGTGTATTATCTACTGTTGCTACAGTAACCTTGCTGCTGTTTGAGGCCAGCACTTCTGTTAGGGTACTGCTGCCCGGGTCCGCAACATAAATATTCTTTGACGCATCAACAGCGATGCTTACGGGATTCGAAAAACCTGTTGCAACAGCCGTTGCGGTATTGCCGCCCGCAGGCAGTTTGTATATGGAAGTGCCCGAGCAAAAGTAAATATTGCGCTGCGCGTCGATCGCCATGCCCTTGGGCGCTGTTACCGTCAGCAAGGTATTGGTGGTACCGGTACCGATCAAAATTTCCTTAATGGCATTGTGGCCAAAGTCAGCAACATAAATATTACCGGCGGTGTCCACGGCCACGCCGGATGGATTGAGCAAACCTGAACCCAGCGAAACGCTTACCGTGCCTACAATTTTGGTGATAACGCTGCTGGAAGTTTCACCGGCATAAAGGTTCCCGGCTGTGTCCACCCCCAGGCACGTAAGCGCGGCACTTACGGTAGTCCTTACAATGGGATATGGAGACGGCACGGCACCGCCTGTATTCATCGGATTAAGAGCTGTAATGGGTGTTAGCGGGTTATAAACCTGCGGGCTGTTGTAACTGATATTTGGCGCCTGCGCAATAGCCGCCTGAATCATCAAAAATAAGGCTAACGAAAGAAGGGCACATATTTTTGAAATAGCGTTAAGGAGCATAAAGTCAAAACGGAAAAAATATTTCTTCAACATTTTGTTTAACAGGTTTTTCATAATAATCGG
>Ga0206971_10078_pt1 | contig 35309 bp, 15 predicted proteins | sample Alteio_BWOrgHeat_85_FD_152917 | JGI IMG/M metagenome (GOLD analysis project Ga0206971, IMG submission 152917) | Enriched cells from forest soil in Barre Woods Harvard Forest LTER site, Petersham, Massachusetts, United States -... | ecosystem: Environmental > Terrestrial > Soil > Temperate forest >...
GTTGCGGCGGCGTCCGGGTCGCTATCGCAAGCAATACCTTTAGCGGTGGGCAGCAATACCATTAATACGGTAGTAACCGCGCCTGATGGCGTAACCACCAAAACATTTACGCTGACCGTGACCCGTGCTGCGCCAATACCCGGACCATTTAACGCCGCTTACCAGCCGGTGGGCGTTGCCCTTGCAAGCGCCAACCCGGCCTTAGCCGACGATGGCCTGCTGGTACGCCAGGGCATATCGCCAAACGGGGATGGGATAAATGATTTTTTGGTGATTGAAAATATTGCCAATTACCCCGACAATAAACTATCCATTATGAACCGCGATGGGCAATTGATCTTCGAGGCAAAGGGCTATGACAACAGCTCAAAAGTATTTGACGGGCACAGTAATAAAAACGGGCAGCTGCAAGTGCCCGGGACTTATTTTTACCAATTGGAATATACGGTAAAGGGCATCCTGAAGCATAAAACGGGGTTTATTGTGCTGAGGTATTGATGGTTATAGGTTAGTTAATTAGAGATTAGTTTAAAATAAGCGCCTCATGTTCCGGTCAAAAATAACCGGTAAAAAAATTTAACCACGGAGTTCGCTGAGAAGGCACAGAGAAACACAGAGAAAAAATTACAAACTATTAAAGCTTTGTGGCCCTCTGTGTTTTTCCTTTGTGCGCTCCGTGGTAAAAAATTCTTTAGTTATATAGAAGTCTGAATAAGCGCCTTAGAATAACTGATAAAAAAATTTAACCACGGAGGGCGCTGAGAAGGCACAGAGAAACACAGAGAAAAAATTACAAACTATTAAAGCTTTGTGGCCCTCTGTGTTTTTGCTTTGTGCGCTCCGTGGTAAAAAATTCTTTAGTTATATAGAAGGAAAAAAAAGCTAACATCAAGCATCCCGCCGCAGTTTGCAGTTTTTGCGCCCTGCGAACTGCCGGCTGCAAACTGATTCAACCGGGCGGCGGCGGCGTGCAGCGGAACATGCTGTAAACAACTTACTGCCAACCGCTTACTGCCAACTACAGCCTGTTTTAAGCAGGCAATGTACAACCACAAATTCCGCAAACAACTCAACGCCAGCTGCATACCTGAAAAGTGTTCACAAAATTCCTGAAAAACGTGCAGATTTTGACCCAATTCGAATTTTAACCTGCTAAAAACGAGCGTTTTCGTTAGTCATTTATAGGGCCTACGTGTGCAAATGCGAGCGCTTTAACACCTGTCTGAACGCTTTCAGTCCTGGCAAAAAAGCTATCAATTTGGTGGATATTATTTTCCAAAAATCTCTTCCAGTTTGTTCTCCAGGTCCGCCCCGCGAAGGTCACGGGCCACGATCTTTCCGTTCGGATCGATCAGGAAGTTTGAAGGTATGGAAGTAATGTAATACAGCTGCGCGGCCGCATTATCCCAAAACTTCAGGTCGGAAACTTGTGTCCATGTTAGCCCGTCGTTTTTTATGGCGGCAAGCCAGCTGTTCTTTCCTTCGGCTTTATCCAGCGAGACGCTTAAAATTGTAAAATTCTTGCCTTTAAATTTATTGTACACTTTAACCACGTTGGGGTTTTCTTCGCGGCAGGGGCCGCACCACGAGGCCCAAAAATCAAGCAATACATATTTACCCCTGAAGGATGAAAGTTTTACCGGCAGGCCGTTTACGTCGTTCTCTGTAAAGTCGGGTGCGATGGCGCCTATGCCCGTGGTGCTTAACTCATCCAGGTTCTTTTTAAATAATTTGGCTGCTTCGGTATTCTTTATTTCCGGCGACAGCGAATTGAACAAGGTATCCAGTTCAGCCGGGTTGGGCTGCGGGCCTCCCACCTCATACAGAGCAATCAAACTAAGGTAGCTGTTGGGGTTGGATAAAATAAATATTTTAATCGCGGCTTCCTGCTCTGTCTGTAACTGTTTGTAACGCTGCTGGATGGAGTTTTGAAACTCCGCCGAATTCTGCTGCATCAGCGACGCCGATTTTTTTTCTTCGGCCAGCTTTTGGGCTTTATCCATGATCGGTTTTAGCTGCGCGACCAGCCTTTTGCTGTCGTCGTTAATTTTTGAGCCGGTTATCTGCGCCTTTTTTACCGAATCGGGGCTGGTTAGGGTGATCTCACCTTTTTCCAGGTATAAATTCAAAACATCAGCCGTGCTGTCAACCCTTGCCAGTCCGGCTCCGGTATGATCCAGCAGCAGCGATGCATTGGTGGGGTTTAACAACCTGCCGGTGAATGTAAAGCTGCCATTGGTTACGACGGCCGAGTCAACATATTTATTGGCCCCGAGCTGGTAAGCCAAATATGCCCTCGAAGGGGGGTTTAAACTACCCACTTTCCCTTTCAAGGTAAATGCCTGTGGGTCCTGGGCGAATGCTGCTGCCGGCAAAGCGGCCAGCAGGAATATAAATAATCTCTTCATCAGTTTCTGTTGCACAAAGCTATGGTAACGTTTAAACCCGGCTTGAATTGTGCTGTTTAGTTTAATTTTTGAAATGTACGCCACCAAAGATCAGGCATTTCGCCGGAAACGGCGGTCTTGTAATCGTCATATTGGCAGGGCACCAGGTGAAAGCGCTCGTTTTTTGAGCCGCCGGCCGGGTAGGGCACCTGCATCCACCAACGGTCGGATTTTTTGCTCTTTACAAATACCAACTCGTGCTCATCGTGTTTGAGGCTGGTTTTGTAGATCAGGTACTGCGATTTCGGGCTCAACGGAAAATCCCTTTTGCGGTTATATACGCCATCAATAAAATACCAGATCATCTGTGCCAGCAGCATTGCTGTTTGGCCGTTATTATCATAAGCCGGGTTAAACTCATAAAAACCTATCGAACTCAGCTTATCATTAAAGCCGGCATACCGCGCTGCCTGGCAGGCCTCGCTGCCCCAAAAACCGTTAGGGTTAGCGTTTGCGTTTCCGGCAGCGTCTGACGAGCGGATGGCGCCGATATCAAAACTTACCATTGTTGCGTTGCGGATGATCGGCTCCACTACGGCTATATTACCGGTCAATTCGCCTACACGGTGAACGTCAAAATAAAGCTTGTCCATCATCCGCAGGCTCTCCTGGCTGGTATAATAAGTTTGGTAACCCAGGTTGCTGTAGTTAAAAAGATAATTTGGCTGATGCAGGAATATCTTGTTCAAATAGGATTCAGAAGTTGTGACGATGCTGTCCGGATCCATATCGTCGTCCTCCAGGTCAAATTTCGGATCGATGATCACCAGGTCTACTTTTTGCTCTAATGTTTCGTAAGCGAGATATTGCGCATAGGTAAGGTCCTGTCCGCCGCCTAAGATCACCGGGATAATATTCTTTTTGACCAGCTCATTCACCACCGTTTTTAACGCAATATAAGTATCGGTAACGGCGGCTCCCGGCCGGATGTTTCCCAGGTCGACAATTTTGGTATTGTAGTTACCCTCATTAAGTTGATACAGCTTCTCGCGGATATAATCGGGGCCTAATCCGCAACCGGAATTGTTGATGGAATTGCGATCTTCCTGCACGCCGATCAGCGCGATATCGACCTTGTCTTCAAAGCCGGGAAAGTCATTTGAAAAATACTCGATCTTACTGCCCAGCTGACTGGTGAAATATCCTTTTTTAGGGACGATCTTGTCAGCATCAATGGGCGCAAAGAAATCGGATAGAGACATTTTAAATGTGCAAACGTGTATTAATGTGCGAATGTGCAGATGTGCAAATGTGCGGATTTTTTTGATTAATGAAGGGATTGGGGATTGCTCTTTTTTCCACGGAAATTTTGATCGTCAATTGACGAATTGCTTAATTTAATCTGCACATTTGCACATCTGCATATCGGCGCATTTAAATATCTGCACATCAGGAAATGATTTTAATAACGGGGGCGACAGGCTTTTTAGGTACGGAACTGGCTTTGCAGCTGGTTAAGGCGGGCATAAACGTTCGTTGTACCAAACGAGCAAGTTCCCCGATCCCCCAAATATTAAAACCTTATTCAAAGCAAATCGAATGGGTAGAGGCTGACCTGATGGACGTTTTTGCGCTGGAGAATGCGGTAGCGGGGGTGGCGCAGGTTTACCACTGCGCTGCATGGGTATCACTAAGGCAAGCCGACAAAAAGGATATGATAAGGGTGAATGTTACCGGTACTGCAAACCTGGTAAACTTATGCATGGATTACGATTGCAGGCTGGTACATGTAAGCTCGGTTGCGGCTATCGGGCTTGCGAAACCCGGCGACCTGATCACCGAAAACCACCACCTGGATCAGGCCACTGAAACAGATGGCTACGCCTTGTCAAAACTGGAAAGCGAAATGGAGGTTTGGCGGGGAATTGCCGAGGGTTTGGAGGGAGTTATTGTTAACCCGTCTATCATCATCGGCGCCGGCGCCGGCACAAACGGAAGCGGGGAACTTTTCGATCTTGTGCGTAAGGGGCTAAAATTTTATACTTCGGGTAGCTGCGGCTTTGTGGATGTTGAGGATGTGGCAAAATGTATGATCGCACTGATGAGCAGCGATATTATGGCTGAGCGATTTATCATCAGCGCAGAAAACTGTACTTTCAGGCAAATCACCAGGGAGATTGCCGAAGGATTTGGCGTCAACCCGCCATCGATATATGCCAGCCCATGGATGATGGGCCTGGCCTGGCGCGGCGCCCGCCTTTGGGCCGCTTTGACCGGAACTGGCCCGGTATTGGACAAAATATCAGCTCAGTCCGCTTCGCTGTCGCGCGACTATGATAATTCAAACATCAAAAAAGCCATTGGAATCGATTTTAAACCTGTGAGCGAATCAGTGAAAGAAATTTGCGCGAAACTGCGCCTCCTAAATCCTCACGGGTAGGGAGGACTTTCTCAAACGTGCTCAAAAAGTCTTTTTAAAGTCTCCCCAACCGGGGGAGATTTAGAGTGGGCTTTCCCTAATATTGCCCTATCGACAGCAACACCAGTGTGCATGCGTATTCCGTTTCAATCCCTTTCTCATTAGCCATTCGGCGCAGTTCGGAATTTTCTGTTCCGGGATTAAAAATAATGCGTTTGGGGTGTGTTTTTAGGATATAATCGTACAATCCCTGCTGATTATGGGGGCCAACATATAACGTGATCGTGTCGATATCGTCATGGATAGTCTCCGGTTTTTCAATCGGCACGCCGGCCACCTCGCCGGTTTTTATGCCCACATTTACAATACTATGGCCGCTTCGCACCAGGCGGTTGGCTGCCAAATTTGCATACCGGCTTGTGTTCGGTGTAGCGCCTAAAACCAACGTTTTCTTATCAGCCATTAATTATCCTCGTTAAAATCGCTACCTGCCCCGCGTGGTATACATTGTGCTGTATCAATCCCCGTACCAATTCTTCAAAGCTTACGCCCGTGCCCAATTCGCGATCCCTTTCATCTTTTATCGGTTCGTTCCATTGATCTTCGGGAAAATCGCGGATAACTGCCAGCAAATTTACGTTCACGAGTTTCAGATCATTGACATAGTTCTGCCATTTTTCTTCGGTAGGTGTTCCTGGGTCGGGCCAGTCGCCGCTGGAAGGCATTCCCGCAGACATGCCGTTAAACCGGTCGAGCACCTCCTCAGTCCAGGATAGCATATGTAAAACGATACCGGCAATGTTATGCACCGATCCCGGCGGTCTTTCAAATGCCGTTTCAAAAGTAACCTGCTCCAATATGGTATAAACAGGTGGGCCGTACCAGGGGTCGCCCTGTAAAACATTTTCTAATTCCTGTGAGAGTTTTTCAGCTATACTCATGATAATTGATTTTTTACTGCCGTTGCACAATTGATGCCATCTATGGCCGCGGAAATGATGCCCCCGGCGTACCCGGCACCTTCGCCGCATGGAAACAGGCCCGCTACCTGCGGGTGCTGCAAAGTTTCCTTATCACGCGGCACTTTAACCGGCGACGAAGTGCGCGACTCCACCCCGACCAAAATGGCCTCGTTGGTATAATAGCCCTTCATTTTACGCCCGAAAACCGGCAGCGCTTTGCGCAGGCGTTCGTTGATGCGCGCCGGTAATATTTCTTTTAATTCAACACTTTTAGTTCCCGGAAGGTAGGAATTAAGAGGTAAATTGGCAGACAACCTGCTCTCCGCAAAATCAATCATCCTCTGCGCAGGTGCAACCAGTTTGCCGCCACCCGCTTTAAAGGCCAGCTCCTCAATTTCCTGCTGAAAACGAAGCATTTTCAGCGGATCGTCACCACCGGTAACGTCTTCCAGGTTAACCTGTACCACCGTACCTGAATTGGCAAAAGGATTATTCCTTTTCGAAGGACTCCAGCCATTCACCACAATTTCATTCATGCCGGTGGCACAGGGAGCTATAATACCGCCGGGGCACATACAAAAGGAAAATACGCCCCGGTCATCCACCTGCTCAACCAGGTTATAGTACGATGGCGGCAGATCAGGCCCGCGATGCGCACAATGGTATTGCGCCTGGTCGATGATCTCCTGCGGGTGCTCGATGCGTACGCCTAAAGCAAAGGCCTTCGGCTCGATCAAAATGTGTTGACGGTGCAGCATTTCAAAAATATCTCTCGCCGAGTGGCCGGTGGCCAATATAACAGCATCCGCCTGAAGCATTTCACCCGAGGCCAGCTGCACCCCTTTTATTTTACCAAATTCCACCAAAATCCGGGTTACTTTGGCATCAAAAAGTACTTCACCGCCGGCATTCAGGATGCTGTCTTTTGTCGAGGTGATGATTTGCGGCAGTTTATTGGTGCCGATATGCGGCCGGGCATCTATCAATATCTCTTCCGTAGCGCCATGTGCAACAAAGGTTTTCAGCACGGCATTTACGTCTCCGCGTTTAGTTGAGCGCGTATACAGCTTCCCATCTGAGTAGGTCCCTGCCCCGCCTTCGCCGAAACAATAGTTTGATTCAGGATTCACCACACCCTGTTTGTTAATATTGGCCAGGTCGCGGCGGCGTTGTTTAACGTCTTTGCCACGCTCTAAAATGACGGGTTTTAAACCAAGTTCTATACACCGCAATGCGGCAAACAATCCTGCCGGCCCTGCGCCAATGATGATGACAGGCTTAGCATTCTTTATGTTGGGATATTTTACCGTATACGGCTCCGGCACATAAACTTCGTCAATAAACACATGCACCTGCATGCGGTAAACCACGTTTCGGCCACGCGCATCGATAGAGCGTTTAAGAATTTTTATGGCTGTTATTTTTTGCGGGGAGATATTCAGCGCCGAAGCCGACAGCTTTTTTATTACCGCCTCATCGTCCTGCTGCCCGGGCGGGCAAACAATTTCAATTTCTTTAACCATGTTTTGCCGGGTTTTTATCCCGGATGATGCCAAAAGTAACAATTGTAAACCTAAAATCCGGTAGTGTTCACGTGTTCATGTATGTTGAAAAATGAACATTATGAACGCTTATGAACACCCATAATTTCTCTAAAATACTACTAATAAGAAAGTTATGAAGTTTTAGCGGCGGCCAAAAAATGCTTTTTTGCAAAATGAACACTATCGATTTTCGAAGATGAACACTGACAAAACAGTGTCACCATTTAACCGGCGCTTGTTAATTAGCTTTGTAGTGCCCCCTTATGCTGCGCTTTATTCGGAACGCATCGATCCAAAAGCCGACAGTGGAATCCCTTACCAATGACCACTTACTAATGACCACTAACTGATAACTATAACCATGGCAAACAACCCCCTCTTTGAACGTCCGCGACTCATTGAATTTATTCGTACCGAGGCGCGGCAATACACTGACCGGGCCATTAAGGCCGGCAAATTCGGGCAAGTGCCCGAAGGCGGCAAAAACCTTTTCACCGTACACACTGCTAATCAGTGGATGGAAATGGAAAGAAAAACGCCCGAAACACCTATGCTTTTCGGCCCGCTCTGGTTTCAGGGCGAGCTCTGCATCCTTTTTGCCGATACTAATGCGGGCAAATCGGCCCTGGCTGTTCAAATCGGCTGCAATCTTGCTTCACGCTCCCAAATGATACCTTTTGGCCTTGATGCTCCGCAATGCAAAGTCGCTTATGTTGATTTCGAACTTTCTGCCCGCCAGTTCCAGGATCGTTATACCGCCGATGGGTCGCGTTATACCTTCCCGGCCGGCTTTTTTCGCGCACAAATTAAACATCACCCCATTTTGCCGCCCGACTTTATAACTTTTACCGAATATATGAATGCCGCCATTGCCTATGTTGTTGAACATACCGGGGCTAATGTGCTTATCATCGACAATATAACCAGCCTGCGCAGCGGTACCGATCACGCCTCCGAGGCACTGTCGCTGATGCAATATCTTAAAGAGCTGAAAACCGAGCATAATATATCTATCCTGGTGCTGGCGCATACGCCAAAACGTAACCCGGCCAAACCCATAACACGTAACGATCTGCAGGGCAGTAAAATGCTGATCAACTTTGCCGACAGCGCCTTTGCCATAGGCGAGAGTTTTCTGAAGCCCCAGTTGCGTTACATCAAACAAATTAAACAACGCCAGCAAAGCCAGCTTTACGGCGCTGAAAACGTATGCCTTTTTAACCTGGTTAAACCGCATAATTGTTTAAAATTTGAGTTTGAAGGTTTTGGCTCCGAAAGGGATCATCTATATGTAACAATCAGGGCCGATAGCATAAAAATAAAGACCCGTATTCTCGAAATGGCAGCAGCAGGCCTTAGTCAGCGTAAAATTGCCGCGCAACTCAACGTAGCTTTGGGTAAGGTTAATCGGATTTTGCACGAAGAGAAGGGCTGAGGTGCGAATATGAAGATTAGCAAATTTCAGATGTGCAAATGTGCGCTCGACCAATGGTGAGTATGCCCCAACCTGCCTGCCCACTGCAAACTCAAAACTGCCAACTCAAAAGAGCTGGCTTTTTTTTATGCTTTCCAAAAACAGCTTTTCAAACCCCGTTCAAAACGATTACGAACCAGCTTAAAGCGGCTATCAAAACAGTTACGAAACACCCTTAAACGCTTTCAAAACGGGTACAAACGGCATCGAAAAATTTTTCTAAAAGGCAAAAAGCGTTCATTTTTGTTCATCCAAATGAACGCCGGAACCCATCAACGCAGCACCACAATCTTTTGATAATACGCCTTTTGCCCCAGCAATAATTTCAACACATAATTGCCGGGCGCAAGGTTGGAGACATCGATGGACGTACTTACATTACCGGCAGCAACGGATTGCCCGGCCGCATAAACGCCGACTCCGGCGACATCGATCAATGACAGGCCCAGGCTTGTTGATGCCGGCGCCGCAAACAAAATATTTAGCTTACCGCTTGCGGGCACGGGGTAAACAACCAGGCCGATGTCGTTATTGTTACCGGTATTGGCAGTCATCACGAAAACGAGGTTATCTGATATTGCCTGGCACCCCGTGCTTACTGTAACGCCAACTGTATAATTGCCACTTTTGGCTGGTGTGTAGCTGGCCGCCGTGGCCCCGGTTATCGCCTTACCATCCAGGTACCATTGGTTGCCCGAGGAAAAGCTGGAATTCAATATAGTTCCGTTTTGCGTAATAACGGGCTTTGCAACGGTTACGGCTTGTTTTGAAGCCGATGCGCAGCCCGCGCTCTGCAGCTGCATATCGTACAAATAATAGTAATATCCTTTGTAGTACGCTGTGTCGGTGGCGGAAACGGCATTATTACCGTCGATGCTGAAGACGTCACCCTTTGTGAAAGGATAGCCGGTAACCCCCAAATTACTGCGATAAATAGTTGCTGTGCTGTCGTAAACAACGCTGATGGTATAAGCGCCGGGTTGAGGCAGCAGCAAGTTCAGGGGGTAGACGGCGCCCTGGTCAGCAGGATCGTCAGGCTGTGCTCCCGGTCCGGGATGAGCTGTTGTTGCTACTGCGTTGATGGTTGTCGACGAAACCACCTCCCCGTTTGGGCTGGCCACATTAAAAGTGATTTTCCCGGAATTGCCGATGTACAAACGTGCGCTTTTTATGACGATAGGAACGCGCGTACTTACGTTTATATACGGCGTAAACTGGTTATACCCCCCACCCGAAAAAAAATATTTGGTAGCAGGGCCTATGACGCCGCTAAAATCATTCAACCCGGCATAATAGGTATTGTTAACAGGCGCCAGGGTTGTGGTCACATCGGAACCAAAAGCAAACGGGATTGAATCAGCCGGATTTTGGTACCAAAGCAGTTCACCATCACCCGCGCCCGTTAACTGGTAGTTTTTATTGTTGACGCAATAATAGGCCATCAAATTGCTCGCCGCGGGCGATGTGCTTACGGTCACGGTAGCTGAGGCCTGGTTGTTTGAATTGATAGGGTCACCTGCGAGAGCGGTCGTGGCGGTAACGGTATAGGTGTCGCCGGCCACCAAATTAACCGGTCCGTTTAAGATAAATTGCTCCTGCTCCCCGGGCGCAAGCATCGCTGTGTAAGTTTGATTTAATGTAGTGGTTTGACTTGTGCCCGCAATAGTAACGGTGACAGGTATATTGCTGATGGTGGTACGGCCAAAGTTTTTTATGGTAACCGCAACCTGGCTAAGTCCCGGGCAGGAGCCGGTAGTTGCCGGCGAATTGATCGCTGTGATGCCGGCATCCGAGCCGGTTTGTAAAAATTTTACGCGATAATCCTGCGTCTCGCCTTTGGCATAAGCCCCGCAGGGTTTAATAGTGGAGGTGTCGCTTGTCTCCGCTAAGACCACACGAAGCCGGCTATAAGTATCGGGCGCCACGGCTGCGGGCACCGTAATATTGGAGGTATAAGTACCGGTCCCGTTAAAAACGCTGGTTGTTGCAACCAGTTCGTTAGCCTCAAACACGCCGTCCCCGTTCCAGTCGATATAAATTTTTGCGGCTTTGTTAAAGTTGTTGGCGCAGGTACCCAGCGTAATACTTAGGGGATAAGTCATACCCTGTACCAATTGAGCTGTAAGGCCTGTGTAATCGGAATAAGTTGTGCACCCGGCAGGCGGCGTATTGTTAATGCCCGAAAGCATAAAGTTGTTTACCCGCGAATCTCCGCCCGACAATGGCGCTGATGCACAATAGGCGGCGCCGCCTATCCCGGTAGCAATCAGCGAATACTCCTGCGACCCACCTTGCAGGGCGCCTTTGTGGCTGACGGTTATTGTATACGATCTGCCGGGGACAGTGCCGGGTATTAATACCTGCTCGATATTATCAAGTATATTATTGCCCGTTGTGGCCGGTAACGAAGGTTTTGAAGGGTCCAAAATCCATGGATAAAAAGTGGTCGCGCCATCGCTTATCCGGATATCCAGGTCATTCACCAGTTTTGGGGTCGGGCTTTCTACCGTTCCGTCTGCAGTCGGGGTTCCGGGAGGATCCGTCCAGGAGATCATCGCTGACAATAAGCCATCGCCAGAAGCAACAACATTAAAACTTTGTGTTTGCCCCTGTTTAAGCGTGTCTTCTTTTATAAGGCTCTTTGTGCCATTGTTTTTTATGGCCAGTGCGGCGGCTTTCATGTTCAATACGCCCCAGCCGTAGATATAGTCGGGGCCGGTATTCCCGGCGTCGAGCGCTGTATGGCAGGCTAAGCCCTTTAGCGTTGCGGCGCGCATAAGTTTTCCGTTATGATTTTCCGCGTAATATTCCTGCAGCAAATACAGCGAGCCGGTAACATTTGGCGCCGACATGGAAGTGCCCGACAGCGTAATATAGTTATCCGGGCCGGAAGAACCGCATGACGTAACGTTTACGCCATCACCCATAATATCAGGTTTGATGCGGCCGTCGTTCGTGGGTCCCCAACTGCTAAAATAGGCATCGGACGCTTGCGATCCGCCAACCGGGCCATAGGGGATAGGGTTAATGGCGCCGACCGTCATAATGTTTTTGGCATTGCCGGTTGTGCTAATCGTTTCGTAGGCGCCGTTGCTGCTGATAGATGCCGGCCTGGCGCCTTTATCAACCAGGGTAAGATTTGAACTGCTGGCATAGCCATAATAGTCTTGTCCCACGGCCGGCCCGGTGTAGCCCCGAGCGTTACCGGCTGATTCCACTATCAAATAATACGGTGCGTTATAGGCGATTTGGTCCCACTGCTGCGTCCTCGTTCCGTAAAAACCGAAATTGTAATCCACCGTGTCGCCGGGCAAACCGTACCATTCCCACCGGTTGGCAATATCGTTGAAATTCCAGCCTGCTTCATCACCATAAGAGTGGTTGGAGAGCAAAAGGCCGGATGCCGCAGCACTCATTTTGGTTACATCGTTATCAAAATAATAGGAGTGCAAGGTTGCAGCATTAAAGGCCATTCCTTTAGCCGGCGCGTAAACGCCTTTCGCCATCATGGTTCCGGCCACATGTGTGGCGTGGTCGATGTATGATACCAAATCTTCGAGTGTTATGGTTTTACCCGCAAATTCCTGGTGTGCCTTGTAAACTTCGCCGCCATCCCATATCGCGATCTTATCTTTCAGAAATGTGCTTGAGCCCGAAAGCGTCAAACCCAAATCTCCGCCGGGTTGAACAGTATTGGTTTGGGTAGTTGCTGCCGCGATAACGTTGTCAAAGGTCATCAGGTAAATAGGCCTCCCTTTACTATCAACGCCCTGCAGCAAAACCAGCCCGCCCTGTTTTGTTTTTCTTGATAGCGGCCAACCGTAAATTTTAGCCAGGTCAAGCGCCCGTTGATGGTCGATTGAATAAAGATTTTGGGCTTGGACAGAAAGGTCATTCAGCGCCTTTTTCTTTGCGTCGGTAACCAAAACCTGCTGTGCCGATGTTTTAAAAACAAAACAAATCAAAAAAAGAAAAAGCAGAAAAAAAATTGCCGGCCGGCTTCTAATCATGACAGGTGGAAGATAGTGATTTTTGACAAAACAAGCTGTGTAAAAAATTTTCAACAAAATTTCAGTTTGAAATACGCCTGCAACCGGCCAAATCAGGCGACCCGGAAACCCGCTCCGACTGGCCGGACTCCGTTGTTTATTAGCACATTATTTACCGCTCTGAGTGTATTTTTTACATTCCTGTAAGTTGTTAGATATCAGCTGATTTGACAAAAAAGCGGAAACTTTTTATTTCTCAGTTTCGTATAAATGGAAATATGTTGAGGATTGTTGAGGTCAAAATAGCTTAAAAAGGCGTCTTATTAACAACGTGTTGAAAACGGATGTTAATAACTCTGGGTTTTTAGGCAATTTTTGCAGAAAAGTGATTTATCCGGACACTGCAAAATAAATGCAGTGACAGGCCCAAATAAAAAAATGTTGCTTAAAAAATTATTCACAATCTTACTTGTGCTTCCAGCGCTCCTTTGCTCAACCAGGGCACTGGCGCAAACCACTTATGTGTGGTCGGGCGGCACGTCCAACACTTGGAACACTCCGGGTAACTGGAAGGTGGGGGGTGTAACACAAATATTAAACTACCCGGGGAGCAATATTCTTGTCACCAATGATATTGCCCAAATACCTACCGGCAGCACAGCAATCAATATTTCCTATGCAGGCACGCATACCATCGGCCAATTGCAAACCACCAATTACGCGGCGGCAGGGGTTATCATAACATTTTCCGGGGCTGCTCCTTCGATGACGATAAATAGCGGTATCAGCATTTCCCAGCCCAGCGGCGTAACGGCAGGGCTTACTTTTACGGGAACAGGGTCGGCAACTATCGCCGGAACAGCTACTTTTAATTACCAGGCCGGCCTGGCAATAGGATCAGGAGCGAGTGTGACATTTACGGGCACGGTAAGCCTTACCAATGGCTCCGGTAATATCCCGAATGCCGGGACACTGATTTGCAACGGTTGCACGTTCAACAGCACCGGCTATATTACCAATACCGGAACAGTTACGGTAACCGGGAGCGGAGGCAATATAAATTTTACCGGTACGCCGTCCTATATCACCAATACCGGTACTGTAAATGTTACCGCGGGCGGCACTTTAACCTTTGGTAATAATAGTAATTATTTAACCAATGCGAGCGGTTCCAGCGTAATCTGTAATTCGGGTACTATTAATATGTCGGGCGCCGGGGCATACTTTATTAACTCCGGGACTGTTAAAGCTACCGCAAGCACATTTACATTTGGCAACGATAATTACATTCAAAATAATTCGGGCGCCACATTCACCGATCAGCCCTCCTGTGTTTTTACGTTGAACACCAGCGGCAGCTATATCACCAACGCCGGTACGTGGACCGATCATGGGTCGACATTCAATATGGGAGGGCAAAGCGCTTATTTAAAAAATACCTATGTTATGAAGCTAAGGGGCGCAACGGTTAACTTTTCGGGAGGCTCCGGCAATGCCCAAACTATAAACAATACCGATACGCTTACCGTTGATTCCAGTTCAACAATCAATGCAAATAACTATATATCGGGCGTGATAAACACCGGTGTATTTAAGGCCGGCACGTCAAATTCATCCTGCATCATTAATTTAACCGCCCAGAGTTCCTATGTGACCAATTCAAGCACTTTTTACCTGGGATCCACTTCAATTATTTATCCTACGGCAATTTCAACCTACATAACTAATACCAGTCCCGGGGTTTTTACATTGCAGTCTGATGCTTTCGGAAGCGCCGCCATCGGGCCTTTAAACGCTTCGGTTGGCAATTTGTCATCTGTTAACGGCACTTTCAATGTTGAACGATATTACCAGGGCAGCACCACCTATGATAACATTAAGAAACGCTGGCTCGAACGCAACTACCGTATTATTTCCTCGCCTGTCCATAACGTAACCCTGCAAAACAGCAACTATCTTTTCGGGTTGAATTATATAGTTGGCGCAACAGCGGGGCTAACAACCACGGCGAACAGCGCAACTAACGCATTTATTACCGGCTGTACCGGCGGCAGCACCAACGCCGGAAATCCTTCCATTTATTTATACCGCGAAAGCTATACGCCCTCTAATACTACCTTTACAAGCGGTAATTTTCTCGGCATAACCGATATCGGAAATTCCTCCGGAACCGGGTTTGTTGCCGCCAGTGATGGCGGTCATTATACTTTGCCGATTGGCACGGGCATTTTCTTTTTTTTCAGAGGAGCGGCAACCAACTGGTCAACCAGGACGGTTGCGCCGTATATCGCGCCCGAAAACGTGACGTTAACGACAACCGGTTTGATGAATACCTTTTCGGTATCCGTCAAGGATTGGTATAATCCAACTTCGACAACCCTGGCTTACACCGGCTCCGGTTCCGGCACCAATTCTGCTGTACGCGGCTTTAACATGGTTGGCAACCCTTATCCCTGTACTATCGATTGGTGTTCGGCGTATTCGAGCACAGGGATTATCCGCAGCACCACAATCGCCCCTACAATATGGGTATTCAATCCGCAAACCAATCAATATGATACGTTCCTGGCCACATCATCATCGGGCGGGACGGGAACAGGCAACGGAAGCCGGTATATCATGAGTGGCCAGGGATTTTTTGTTCAGGCGCTGCCGCAGGGTTCACCTGCGGTCGCTCAAACACTAACCTTTACTGAATCGGCAAAAGCTGCCAGTCAACAGTTAACAAACACCAACTTATTAATGGGCGCCCCGGCGCCACAGCTCGCCGGCAACCAGGTTATGCGCCTCAAACTGATGATCGACACACTGAACTATGATGATATCGCGCTTATTTTTAATTCGTCTGCCTCACCAAAATACAGCAATACCGAAGATGCACTATACATTCGCAGCAGCGGCGCGCCGGAAGGTTTATCCAGTTTTTCGGATGATAGCGCCAAACTGTCTATAAACTCATTACCGCTTCCGGGACTTGCACAAAAAGTGATCAGGCTGAGCGTTGACGCCACCTATACGGGCACTTATACTTTGCAAAAGACCCAACTGGATGCTGTTCCAAAACTTTACGATATCTGGCTGATGGATGATTTAAAAAAGGACTCGCTGGATATCAGGAATAATTCAACTTACGTTTTTGATGTTGATGCAAGCGACACTACAACTTTTGGCAGCAATCGCTTTAGGTTAATCATCCGGCAGAATCCCGCGTTAATGGTGCATTTGCTGAATTTTGCTGCAACAAAGGCAACCGGCGGATCGCAAGTAACCTGGGCCACTGAAAATGAGCAGAACTATACCAATTTTACACTGGAAAGAAGCACCGACGGCGGCGCAACGTTCACTGTTCTCGACGGGGTAGCCTCCAACGGCCAGGGTACTTATAGCTTTCTTGATAAAAATCCGGTTCCGGGCGCAAACTCATACCGGTTAAAAATGGTGGATATTAACGGCGCCGTTACCTATTCAAATGTAGTAACACTGATGTATGCCAACACTACAGGCCTGGTTGCAAGCAACATCAGGATATATCCTAACCCCGCAAGCAGCGTGGTAAACCTGGCTATCGACCAAAATATTAACGGTTCAATTTCGGGGTCGTCCGTATTGCAGGCCAATTCGTTAAATCCCGGCCTGAATTTAACTACGGCGAGCAATACTTCTTATGATATAAAGATCATAAACATGAAGGGCGCAATCGTAAAAACCGCTTCAACGACTGAACCGAGCTGGCAGCAGGGCGTGGCCGACCTTTTACCCGGAACATATGTCATTAACGTGATCAATAAGACCAATAATACGGTTGTAGGCTCCGGTACTTTCATAAAACTATAAGTTTCCGGCGAAAAATTTTATCTGCGAAGCTTTTAATATTACCCTGACTTTGGGGCGCTGGCTTTTTACTTATCGTTTCTTTGTTTGGCTTTAATTCTCCACAATTCCCCAAATTGTAAATTTATAGCCCCTTTTTGATCGGGGCTTTAGGTATCCCGCATAATTATTTTCCAGGCCAAGTTCAATTTTCAGGCTATTTTCCGGGTCCCCATTTAGCATATACAGCAATTATTTGTTATATTAATTAATATTAGTTTCCTATTGAGAAAATTGGACTTAATTAGCAACACGAAATTAGTTTTATCCACGTATTTCTTTAGCTTCATTACCCCTTAGCACGTTGTTTGCTATTCTATTAACCGGTTTGATAAATTATTGATTTTTTGATTTGAAAACACGACTACTCCTTTGTTTTGTGGTTATCGGAATGTTTCCTGCCCTTAGAGCAGCAGCGGCCCGTTCAACTACACCATTTTGCCTGCCGGTAAAGTACCGTCAGCACGGCAAATCCATCATTGCGAGTGCCGAAGTGCCTGGCAAACATTATGTTGCCATTGCTAAAAAAAGCGCTATCGAACCAATCAATAGTTTGCCTTCAAAAAAGCAGTTCGCGCTCGACAGTGTCACTAAGCTCCTTCGTCTGAAATTATATATCGACCAGTACAATTATGATGATATCGTCATTGGCTTCAACGCCGGCGCCTCGCCTGATTATAATTTCAACGAGGATGCAAAATACCTGCAGGGGATTGATGCTGCCGAAGGTCTTTTCAGCTTTTCAAGCGATGGCGTACCATTATCAATTAACCTGCTGCCGCTGCCAAAACAAAACGCCGATGTAGTCAGGCTGGATGTACAAGCACAAAGCAGCGGGCCAATCACCCTAAAAAGAACCGAACTCGATCAGTTGCCGGCTATTTATCAAGTCTGGCTGATCGACAATTACAAAAAAGATTCGCTCGACTTAAGAGTGGATTCAAATTATGTTTTTAACATTAATAAAAGTGATACCGCAAGCTACGGTCCAAACCGGTTCAAGGTAATTGTTAGACAGGACCCCGCTTTGGGCGTGCATCTGCTCGATTTTAATGCTTCCAAGGCGAATGATGGCGCCCTGATTGCCTGGACAACTCAAAATGAAGAGAACTACACCCATTTTGCCGTCGAGCGCAGCAGCGATGGCGGTACGATTTTTAATGTTGTGGACAGCACAATTTCGGGCGGGCTTGGAGGCTATACTTTCACTGATAAAACGCCGCCGGAAGCATCTGACCAATACCGTCTTAAGATCACCGATCTGAACGGTACGGTCAGCTACTCAAACGTGGTTACGGTAATGTACGGTAACACCGTTAACACGATAAGCGGGGCCATCAGTATTTATCCAAACCCAACAAACGGCGTTCTTAATTTGTCTATAAGCCAGGGCGAAAGTTCGGGACCTAACCTCGGGGTGCAAAGCTTCGGGACCGCTTCAGCGCTGCCTGCAAATAACTCAAATTCATCCACGTACAGCATCAGGATTGTGAACACGTCCGGAGCCACTATAAAAACCGCAACATCGTCAACGGCAACCTGGCAGGATAATGTTGCGGCGTTGTCGCCCGGAACTTATATTGTCACGGTAATCAGCAATAACAACAACAAACTGGTAGGCCGGAGCACCTTTGTAAAATTATAGCCTATCGGGCAGTTATTAAGACCTGATCTTATCGGCAAACTCCTTTGCAAATTTGTGAAGCTTCGGCTGGATCACGGCGGCGCAATAGGAGTTATGCGGGTTATTGTTAAAATAATCCTGGTGGTAATCTTCAGCACTGTAAAACTCACCTGCAGGCGTAATTTCGGTTACAATCGGTCTTGAATATACTTTTTCATCCGTAAGCTTTTTGATCATCGTTTCTGCCGCCAACTTTTGCTCGTCGTTATAATAAAATATCGCTGAACGATATTGCGTTCCCACATCGTTGCCCTGGCGGTTCAGGGTTGTAGGGTCATGCGTTTTGAAAAAGATAAGCAGCAGTTCATCAAACGAAATTTCGTCAGCATCATATTCGATGTCAAGAACTTCTGCATGACCCGTTTTACCCGAGCATACCTCCCGGTAAGTTGGATTTTTAACCAGGCCACCCATATAGCCTGAAACTACGCTAAGTACGCCTTTAACGGATTGAAATATGGCTTCGGTACACCAAAAGCAGCCGTTGCCAAATGTTATTTTTTGCAAATTCATTGTGGTAACGAATTTACAATAAATTTTTTTTAGTGCTGTGTTGCTGTTAAAATATGGCACTCCGATTATTGAATATAATGCGGGAATAACTCAGCAAGCACTAAAGTTTATTATCACCAATTATATTTTTTTTTGCTAAAAAATTTAATCGATTAGTATTTAATATATCAAAACCACTCATTTTTTAGCCCCTTGCGCTAACAACTTATAGGAATAAAAGTATTTTATTCTATTTTTTTCTTATAACGGCGAAACATCCATCATATCATTTCGTATAAAACCCCGGTGTAGCTTATTATTATAAACAGATATACTAAACTGGTTGACCTGTATGTCTATCTGTTTAAATATCAAAGCTTATTAACTGTTGATATGTTGGTAACATGCCAAAATAAGAGTTTTAGAAAATTTGTTATTTGGCCCGTTGGAACAGTGTCCGCAGTTAAAACCCAACAGCCCGAATACGCACTTAAAGCAAAAATTGACGCTTTATTACTGTTCGCATCCAGGTTTGATAAATTATTGATTAACGCAACCCATAATCGTTTACGATGAAAATACGGCTAAAATATTTTTTATTGGTATTTGGCGTTACTTTCATAAGCCAGAAAATTGCCGCACAGGCACCCAATATCAGCTATAGCCCATCCACAAACGTTTATACTATCGGGACGCCAATCAGTACCTTAACGCCGGCAAATTCCGGCGGGTCGGTGCCGGCCACTACTTTTGGAACCGTGACTACCCTTGCAGGAACTGCAACGAATATAAATAACCCGCGCGGGCTGGCGTCCGACGGCGCCGGAAACCTATATGAAGCGGATTTTACGGGGAATGTGATCTATAAAATTCCGTCGTCAGGCGCCCCTGTTATTTTTGCCGGTACAGGCGCCGCCGCCGAATTAGACGGAAATGGAACCGCAGCTAAATTCAGCGGGCCTTCCGGTATCGTTTACGATGGATCAGGCAACCTGTATGTTGCGGACAACGGCGGCAATACGATACGTAGGATCAGCTTAACCAGCCCTTATGCTGTGACTACCATAGCAGGGAGCGGAGCGGCGGCAGAAGCCAGCGGAAATGGTCTTGCTGCAAAGTTCAACAAACCTTATGGTATAACTTATGACGGTTCGACTTATTTGTATGTAACCGACAACGCAGGCAATACGGTGCGCAGGGTGGCCGTGGCCAGCCCGTACGCGGTAATTACCGTAGCCGGAAGCGGTACCGCTGGCGAAACCAATAATACTACCGGCACAACTGCCAGGTTGAACGGCCCCGCCGGTATAGTTTATTACGGTGCGAACCTTTATATAACCGATGAAGCCGGCAACACTATCAGGGAGGTAAGCACGACCAGCCCATACGCGGCAACCACGTTTGCAGGTAGCGGCACACCAGGTTCAGCAAACGGAACCGGAACCGCAGCCACCTTCCAAACGCCTTATGGCATTGCCGTTAGCCCTTCGGGCAATTTGCTGGTTGCGGACGAAGGTAACAACCTGATCAGAACTATAACTTCGGGAGCCGTTGTTACCACCCTGGCCGGAAGCGGCACAAAAGCCGACGTGGATGGCCTTACCACCGCGGCGGAATTTTACAACCCGTATGCAATCACTACTGACAATTCAGGCAATGCCTTTACAGGCGACAATAACAGCGTAAGCTCAACCGTAAGGCAAATACTACTAACCGGCTATACCATAAGCGCCACGCCCCCCACCGGGATAAGCTTTGACGTTACAACAGGTAAATTTACCGGCACTCCAACTGTGCTCACTTCGGCTACTTCATACACGGTCACCGCATACAACGCTTCAGGAAGTTCGTCCACAACCGTTACGATAAGTTGTGTTTATGCCGCGCCGACCATTAGTTATAGCCCCGCAACCAACAGTTACCTGGTTGGATCGGCCATCAGCACACTGGCGCCAACCACTTCGGGTACAATAGGGTCCTTCAGCTACGGAACGGGTACGCAAATAGGTGGAACCCTGGCCGGGGCGGATGCAGTGGCCTTCGACGCCTCGGGCAACATATACGTCTCTGGCTATAGTGCGGGCAAAATATATGAATACAGTTCAACAGGGACCTACATCGGCACTTTCGGAACAGGGGTTACGATGAGCGAACCCGCGTCCATTGTATTTGATTCATCGGGCAATTGTTACGTGTTGGACACTAATAATAAATGCATTTATAAATTTAATTCGGCAGGCGTTTACCAGTCGACCTTCTTATCGGGTCTGAACCTGGCTTATGGAATCGATATAGACGCCTCGAATAATATATACGTGGCTGATGACGGCGCAAACACGGTGAAAAAATATAATACTGGCGGAGTGTTGCAGCTATCGTTACCGACGACCAACCTAAGCGCCCCAAGTGGCGTAGCTGTCGACCAGTCGGGCAATATTTATGTGCTTAATTATACCAGTGGTAAAGTTGGCAAATACAGCGCTGCCGGGACGCTAATTAATGCTTCATTTATTACCGGCTTAACCAACCCCTGGGTGATAACCGTTGACGGGGGCGGAAATATTTATATCGGCGATTCAGGCGCAAGCACGGTAAGGGTATATAATTCAAGCGGCACAGCGCTAACCACGATCACCGGCTCAGCGATCGCAGCGCCGGATGGCCTGGCCCCGGATGCTAACGGAAATTTATATGTATCTGACTATACAAACAACACGCTTTATAAATACCCGTTGGCTGGCGGCTATTATGTGAGCCCCGCTTTACCGCCCGGCCTGAGTTTTGACAACACCACCGGCGACTTCACCGGAACACCCACCGCTTCCTGGCCAAAAACAGCATATACAGTTTCTACATTTAATGCCAGCGCCAGCGCCAGCACTACGGTGTACATAACCTGTTACAAACAATTTATCTGGGTAGGCACATCCAGTACAGTCTGGACCGCAACCGGGAATTGGTCGGGTGGCGTTGTGCCCTCAAGCGCGGACCAGGCCCTCATCGGCAGCACAAATCCTTTTGTTAACCTGCCGGTTATTACTGCAAATACCAGCATCGGGTCAGTCGTCATGGGCACTGCATCAGGTACAGCTCCCGGCATTACTGTAAACAGCGGCGCGACTTTTACGGCATCAGGCGATATAACTTATCAAAGCGATAACCAGGCCTATCGTAACTTAACAGCGACATTAAGCGGCAGCGGAACAATTAGCGCTGCAGACATCAATGTCATCGCCAACACCACGCTTACCGGCCATTCCTACGCGGAAGCGCTTAGCTCGTCGGTTAACAACCTTACGCTTAGCGGCAATGTTGCATTAACATCAACCAAAGTAAGCGCCGATATTTTCAATGCAACTTTCAACGTTACCGGCGGCACAACAACCGTAGGCGGCGCGTTTCAAACAACCAACACTGCCGGTAGTACATCAACTATTTCTGTTGCTAATGCAACGCTGCAGTTAAGCGGCGCTACAGCGTTATCGGGCTTATCGGCTACCGGCACCAATACCGTTACTTTTAACGGTACAGGAGCAACTGTTCAGTATTCGGGTACAGGGGCACAAACAGTTTATACTTCAGCATCAATAACCGGGCTGTCTTCGGGCGTTAGTTACACAAACCTCAGTTTTTCGGGATCGGGTATAAAAACAGCATCTTCAGGTAACCTGAACGTATCCGGTAATTTTACAAATACACTTGCAAACGACGCTACCGATTATGCGGCTTTAAGCAGCCCGGCCGTAAACTTTAACGGCACTACGCAAACACTTGCCGGCGGATCGGGCAACGGGACGAAATTTTATACAGTAAACTTTAGCGGAGGAGGTACAAAAACCTTATCGACCGGTAGTTTTTACCTGGCGAGCACGGGGATTTTGACCATGAGCGGAAGCAGCACACTGGCCGCAGGCGGCTTGTTAACCTTAAATTCCGATACCACCGGCACGGCAACAGTGGCGCAAATACCCAGCGGCAGCAGTATTACAGGCAACGTTACGGTACAGCGGTTTGTGCAGGGTGGCAGCACCTTTAGCGGGGGAAGGTGGGTATCGCGCAATTACAGGCTGCTATCGTCACCGGTGAATGAGGGTGTGGATGGAAACGGCCACTATCCTTGCCAGCTAAACTACCTGGGGGCCAGTACGATCATTAGCGATTGTACATCAACATACGGCACTACCTCCGGCAATCCAAGCCTTTATTTTTATAACGAAGGTTATACCCCCAGCAGCACTTCCTTTACCGGCGGAAATTTTATCGGGGTAACCAACATCAGCAATCTTGTTGCTACAGGGCATGTTACCACAACGGATGCGACCAATCCTTCAGCAAAAGTTTATGTTGGCGGCGGTTATATGCTCTATTTCAGAGGCGATAAGGTGACCCATATTACCGGAAGCCCCAGCAAGACGTCCTATCCTTATGTGGCGCCCGAGAGCGTTACCTTCAGTACCACCGGAACCTTAAATCAGGGCGCTTACTCGGTGGTATCGTGGACCGGGTATGCCGGATTGTTGTATACCACCAGCAATTCAGGCAACGCCCCTGTAAGAGGCTTCAACCTGGTAGGTAATCCGTACGCCAGTTCCATCGACTGGAGCACATTCAGCAGTTCCAGTTCATCGGCGCCCATTTACGGGGTCAGTGTAAATCCAACCATTTATATTCTTAATCCCACCACCGGCAACTACGACACTTACAACGCGGTTACCGGCATTTCAACCGGGAAAGCAAGTAATATTGTTCCAAGCGGACAGGGCTTTTTTGTGCAGTCAAACGGGCATTCGTCGGCGCTTACCTTCAACGAAACCGCTAAAATAAGCACACAGGTAACAGGCAGCAACTTGCTCATGACTGCGCACGGCGCGCGCGCAGCTTTGGCGGAGAGCGCATATAAAAATTTCATGCGCTTAAACCTGGTAACGAATTCGATCTATCAAAACGACATGGTGATCGGCTTTAATGCTTCATCAACAACCAATTTTAACGGCAACGAGGATTCAGAGTTCTTAAAGGGTTTGAGTGCCCCGCAATCGATATCGGCTATCAGTGCAGACAGCGTCAAAGCTTCAGTAAAATGGGTGCCGCTCCCCAAAAATACAGCAAGCCTGGTGGTTAAATTAAATGTTAATGCCAACGCATCGGGAACGTATACCTTGCAGCGTACCGACCTGAAGGAGATACCGGCTATTTACGACATTTGGCTAATGGACCACTACAAAAAAGACTCGCTGGACATCAAGAACAATGTAAATTATACCTTTGACATCGACCTGGCAGATAGCGCGAGCTTTGGAAGCAATCGTTTTACGGTAGTTGTCCGGCAGAACCCGGCCCTTGGCGTTCATCTGTTAGATTTCACAGCTTCAAAAATAGTCAATGGATCGCAGGTCGTCTGGAGGACAGAAAATGAGGAAAATTACACAAACTTCGCGGTGGAGCGCAGTACCGATGGCGGCAAAACCTATGATATTATTGACGGGCTTGCTTCGACTTCGGAAGGTACCTACAGTTTTCTGGACAAAACTCCTGCCGATGGCGCCAATATGTACAAATTGCAAATAACCGACCTGAATGGGAATATTAGTTATTCCAACGTGGTTACCATCATGTATGGCAGCTTAAGCAGCCTGGTTAAAACCGGCATAGTTGTTTACCCCAATCCGGCAAAATCGTTGCTTAACCTGGATATAGCGCCCGGATTTAGTTCGAATAGCATCAACACTGAAATTTCCTCGGCCTCGTACAATGTCCGTATATCAAATATCCTGGGGTCGGTCATCAGGCAAGCCACAGTTAATCAGGCAAATTGGCAAACCGATGTCAGCGCGTTGATGCCCGGTACCTACGTTATCCAGGTTGTCAGCAAGAAAGATAACAGCGTAGTGGGCCAAAGCACCTTCATAAAATTGTAGACCCAAATGCGATTCTGAAATTAATAGAAACTTTATTTCTTCTATTTGGCCGCAATTTTTTTGCACTTCAATTTATTTATATAACTACTAATTTATTTCGCTGTATACCCCAATGTTAACATGTTGATAATAACTAACCTGTCAAATTGACGATTCTTAGTTATTTAGGGTCATTCCTACGGGTTGTAGGTAGCCGATCAAAACTGCACCTTGTACAATTTAGGCTTCAAAGCGCTGGCTACTAACACAATAGGAGTATTTGATAGATTATTGTTTTACGATACCTGTATTACCGCGAGGTAAAAGCATGGGTGCATTTTGTGCGTATCCACCCCCAAAATTCACTGCAGCCGGTCAGGTCTAAAAAATATTTAATTAATGATCAGGACTAAAATCGCCCGGCTTATACTTAAAATCTGTACGCTGCTGTCTTTTACTTTGCTGTTTTCGGCCCCGGCGTTTGCGAACAGGGTGAGAGTTACCGGGGTCTCAGTCGGATCCCAGTCGTCAACACCAACATACGGCTCAGGCGGTAACGTAACATATACCGTTACCTTGACCACGACAAATATTACAGGAGGAACCCAGGCAAATGACAACTTGCTTTTAAGCTGGGGGACCACTCCCGCCGGTGTTACCGTTACCTTTACGCCCAATGCCGGCACATACACTGCAGGAACAGGCGCTTATAACCCGGCGGTTACCAGTTCATTTACGTTGAAGATTACTTATACATCTGCAACTGTCGCCGGAAATTACGCCTTTACATTAACAAATACCGAACATAACGGCGGGTCGACTACTACCGCCACAGGCGCGTTTGTTGTCAATCCTACAACGCCTGCTGTATCCGGGGGCGGAGCAGGCTGCGAAGGCACATTAACGCTTAGCGCTTCTGGTGGGCTTCCGGCCGGGGGCGTCTATACCTGGTATAACGTTTCAAGCGGCGGCACCGCCCTGGCAATAGGCTCCACTTATGTGCCGACAGCTGCGGGCACCTATTATGCCTCATACACTTATTCAACAGTAGAAGGCGCAAGGAGCTCCGGTTCTGCGGTGACTTTCACCGCTCAGGCGGTAATTTCAACGGCTCCAACAAGCCCCACGAGTGGTTTATATCTTTCCTATCCCTTCACGGGTAATACCAATGATGTTTCAGGTAACGGTAATAATGGAACAATTCATGGTACAGTAACCGCGAGCTCGGACAGGTACAATGTCTCCAATAATGCTTACAGCTTTGATGGTTCAACAGGATACATTTCAACTGCTACCGGCGAACCTGTACCGGCTCCGCAGAACTTTTCAGTAAGTGTTTGGTTTAAGACCAGTTCAGCAGGAGGGGTGCTGGTAGGGTACAGCGCCCAGCAAACCGGCCCGGCCAGCCAATACGACCGGCATATTTATATGGACGATTCCGGGCTGCTGTACTTCGGTATTTATACCACCGCAACTAACACAGCAAATGTTATTACGTCGACCAGCGCGTATAACGATGGCGTTTGGCATCATGCCGTAGGGACCTGTTCCACCACGAGCGGCAGTTGTTTATACGTCGACGGCGCTTTGGTGGCATCAAGCAGCACCATGACAACCGCTGAAACCTATACCGGCGCCGGATACTGGCGCGTGGCTTACAGCAACCTGGGTGGATGGCCTAATGAGCCTACCGACCTTTACTTTACAGGCTCGCTGGATGATATAGCTCTTTACAATACAGCTATCAGCGCTTCGCAGGTAGCCATTTTATATGGCGCCGGTGTTACAACACCGGTTTGCGCGGGCAGCAGTTTATCGTTGTCGGTTAATACCGTTGCAGGGGCCACCTATTCATGGTCGGGGCCGTCCAGCTATTCTTCAAGTTCACAAAATCCCACAGTTTCAAGCAGTGCAACAACTGCAATGGCGGGTACTTACACCTGTACCGTAACCCCCTCTTCCGGCTGTCCCTCTACCATAAGCGTTACCGCCATTGTTAACGCTTCACCAACTTCCGCGTTTACAGCAACGTCGTCCGTATCAATCGGTGTTAACGCAACAATAACTTATTCGGGAACTTATTCAGCAACCTCAACTTATACCTGGGGTTTTAACGGAGGCACCATTGCTTCGGGTTCAGGCGTAGGCCCATACACGGTCAACTGGTCGTCGGCAGGCTCAAAAACGGTAACCTTAACCGTTACTAATTCAAGCGGGTGCTCGTCTGTTTCTACGCAAACCGTTACGGTAGGTTCGTATGGCAACTACGCTTTCAGCGAACCCATAACACTCAATACTACATCGCTCGGCATCACGTCCAATTTGACCAACTTCCCGGCATTACTTAGCATCCAGGACAATAACCTGATCATTTCAGGCGCATGTGCCGATAAAGTATATTATCCAAACGGGCCCAACTACGATTTTGCTTTTTATGACCCGACCACCGGCGGCGAATGTTATTACCAGGTGGAAAGCTATAATCAAACCTCCGGCACTTTGCTGGTTTGGGTGCAAATACCTACGCTAACTTATGCATCCAATAAAACGATAGAGTTTTATTATGGGTCAAAAACGCCAACAACTACGCACAATACCGCGTTTTATGAAAAAACATGGGCGAGCGATTATAAAGGCGTTTTCCATTTTAACGAAGCGAGCTATACCGGATCGATAACCGACGGCACTGCTGCAGGTAATACCGGCACGGCCAGCAGCATGACCTCCACGAATTTGGTGACCGGAAAGATAGGCACGGCGTATTCGTTCAACGGCTCATCAACCAAGCTAACCTTCAGCCCGATATCGCTAACCGGAACGTTCACTATTTCAGCGTGGATAAATTTATCGGCAACCGGCATCGACCAAAAAGTTATGACCAACCAGGCTGCCGCCGGCGGCGGCACGGGGGGGTATAAGCTGGGCGTATTTACCAATAACGAAGCCGAAAGCGAATCGGGCACAGCGGTTGACCGCGGCTCAAGCCCCACGCCTCCGGTATTTGGCACAGGGGCATGGCATTACGTCCAGGGGGTTTACAACGGGTCATCACTAAGCACCTACGTTGATGGGGCGCAATATGCCGTGTTGAGCACAACCAATAATCCTTCGTCAACTACTGCCTACTACATCGGCGCAGGCGAAGGTGGCGCGCAATATTATTTCAACGGGATCATCGATGAGGCCCGCGTATCCAATGTCGCCAAAAGTGCCGACTGGATAAAGGCAGAATATGTCGATCAAAACGCCCCGGCATCATTTACAACCGTTGGGTCAACTTCGGTAAATACTACTAACGCCGCCAGTATATCGGGCGCGCTAACCTATACCTGGACAGGCGCAACCAGTACTGACCCGACAATCGCGTCAAACTGGAACAACACAACTTCCGGTACGACCAGCCAATTGCCCGCCTTCGACGGAAGCGCGTACCTGATCATCCCATCGGGCTTAACCAACTATCCCGCGTTAACAGCAGACGAAAGCCTTTACGGACTGACCATTGGCAGCGGCGCATCGCTAAACTTGAACGGGCATACACTCAGCGTCGGCTGTAATATTTATAACAGCTCGACGGGGCAGATACTTTACGGCAGCAGCACCAATTCCGGCATTACCTGGAATGGATCGGCGTCAACCCAAACTTATACGGGCTCGGGCAGCAGCAACACCGCGTCATTAGGCAACATGACCATTAACAACTCCGCCGGCGGAACGGTTACCATCAGCGGCGGTCCCGTAGACATTTACAATACCTTAACTATTACCCAGGGTAACCTGGTAGTGGGTTCGTCACCCGCAGCGCTTACGCTAAAAAGCACTGCAACACAAACTGCCGGCGTTGCGGCTATCCCAGGCAGCTACTCCATAACCGGGACGGTGACCTGTGAACGATACATTACCGGCGGCAGCGGTTATCGTACTTACAGGCTCATCTCTTCGCCGGTGGATACCGCAACTGTAAGCCCCAATAAAATTTACAGTATAAACAACCTGAGATCGGGCATGTACCTTACCGGGAGCTCAGGCGGAGGCTTTGACAAAACAGGGAACCCGACCCTGTATTTATATCGCGAAGATCAAACACCATCAAACGTGACTTTTACCAGCGGAAACTATTGGGGTATCAGCGCTATAAATAATTCACCGGCATATAACTACTATATGAATGGCGGGTCAACATCGTACAATATCCCCATTGGCAATGGCATGATGTTTTTCTTCCGGGGCAACAGGGCTTCGGCTACGCTTGCTGCCGAAACGCTAACTTCTTACACCACACCGGTAACCGCTACCTTAAAAATGTCGGGCACGCTTAACCAGGGCCCGGTTGTTGTACATAACTGGTATACGCCATCGTCGGCCACAATCGGGTATACCGGCTCGGGTACCGGTTCCACCACCAATTATGCCGTACGCGGCTTTAATTTGGTGGGTAATCCCTACCCTAGTTCTATCGACTGGAGCACCTTCAGCAATAGCGTTTCAACAGCGCCAATTTATGGTTTAAACGTAGGCCCGACCATTTGGACTTTTGACCCCGGAACAAAAAACTTTGCAACTTATAACGCAACAACCAATATTGCTACCGGGAACGGCGGCAAAATAATAGAAAGCGGGCAGGGATTTTTTGTACTGGCAACAGCTGCATCGCCAGCCCTTACTTTCCAGGAATCAGCCAAAACAAGCACCCAGGTTACCGGGAGTCATTTGTTAATGGATAAACGCACGGCATTAAATACTTTGTCGCAAGGCGCGTACAACAGTTATATGCGGATAAAACTGGTTGCCGATTCGGTAAACTATAACGATATGGTGATCGGTTTCAATCCGGGTTCGACAACCAGATTCAATGCTGCTGAAGATTCGAAGTTCGTCCAGGGGCTTGGCAACCTTGAATCGATATCGGCTATTAGCAGCGACAGCGTAAAGGCGGCAGCTAAATGGGTGCCGCTGCCAAAAGGCAATGCCAGCCAGTTGATCAACCTGCATGTAGCTGTTGCGTCAACAGGTCAATATACCATGCAGCGGACCGATTTGCAGCAAGTTCCGGCGCTTTATGAAATATGGCTGATGGACAGGTACAAGAAAGATTCGCTCGACATTAAGAATAACACAACTTATACGTTCGATGTGGATATGTCAGATACGACGAGTTTCGGCGATAACCGCTTTCAAATCGTAATACGCCAGGACCCGGCGTTAATGCTGCATTTGCTGAACTTTACGGCAACGAAAGCCACAGGCGGATCGCAAGTGATATGGACTACAGAAAATGAAGCCGATTACACCAACTTTACCCTGCAAAGAAGCACGGATGGCGGCGCAAGCTTCGATATGATCGACGGGCTTGCTTCCAGCGGGCAGGGAACTTACAGTTTCCTGGATAAAAAACCAGGGAATGGCGCCAATATGTACCGCTTGCAGATGACTGACCTGAACGGGAATATTTCTTACTCTAAGGTGGTTACCATCATGTATGGTGAGGATGGGCCCGGCTTAGTTAAAACTGGCATCGTGGTTTATCCTAACCCTGCAAAAAGTGTACTAAATTTAAGTATTGCGCCAGGCTTTAATACAAGTGCAAATGTTTTGGCGGCAACCCCTCAAAACGGCGCATCATACGAAATCCGGATTGCAGATATATTGGGTACGGTGATAAAAGATGTGACGATTACGCAGCAAACCTGGCAAACCGATGTAAGCGGTTTTATGCCCGGGACCTATGTTATACAAGTTGTAAATAAAAACAACAACACTTTTGTGGGCGAGGGCACATTTATAAAATTATGATATCAGGGGAACGCATAATTACACCCGTAATTGAATCATAAAGCGTTTGGCGACTGAAAAGCAATTTAAAAAATCTGACCGGAACGCCGGACGGTGCAATTCCGATCCGGAGGAAGGCGAAACGGTTGGCGGGCAAGTATGCAGACCAATTGCCCCGCTGCGGTATCACCGCCCGCCCGCGCACACTTGTGTCCTATCAACACGTTTTTATCGCATAATCATAAATAGGATTTCAATTTGACCTTTGTTTTCAGATGATAGTGACATTTGCTTACTTATTGCCAATTTACCCGGTAACGCGCATCCATAGTCACGCAAAAGGGTTAACACAACTTAACATATTTCAATGTTAACTCTATTTTAAATAATTGACTATCAGTTATTTAGAAAAAAATCAGATAAAATGCTTTAACATCTTTTTTGTGCGTTCACCGACATAAATTTGTCAGTAAATTAAATAACATTAAGCCGGTCAGGCAACCTTTATCATGAGTCAAAAATTCATTTTTTATCGGGTTAGCCACAAGCTTTAAATTTCGCTGTAAAGGCGAAACGTCATTTCAATGTTGACATGACACTGGTTGCGGCGTTAGTATCGTAACGCGTACATTTTCAATTTGTTAATACTTTATTCATTTAGCATTTAAATTGCTAAACGCGTCAATTATATGCTTTCATATTAAATTTTGGGCGCAAATACCGCCATCCTTTACCAAAAATTAGTGAGGCGCAATCTCCGTTTGTTTTGCTTTGGTGTTAATAATAGAAAGATTCGATGGCACAAAAGGTTAAAATAATTACCCATAACAATCAATATTTAAAAATATCCAATAAATGCCGCAACTATTATTTTATCATTTCGTATAAGGAACGCTTAACAGTAATTAATTGTTGAATTGTGATTGATAATTGTATCGAACTATTGATCAACCTACAACGAAGTTTTTACCAAATTCCTAACGGGATCGTGGCTGGGGTTAGTGTGACAAATGCGGAATTAAGAAAACAAGTAGTATCGCAAGTAGTTACCGGCATAGGCCCAAACCCTGACTTGTTATGAGAAAACTTTTACGCTACAATGTCCTGATATTCGGATTTATTCTTTTCCATGTCAGCGCGTACAGTCAGGCCCCGGTTTTAAGCTATTCGCCGTCAACCAACGTTTATACGGTAGGTACAACTATCACTACTTTATCGCCTACCAATACCGGCGGCGCCGTAGCTACCGGAGCTTTGACCACGTTTGCTAATATACCCGGCGGCCAGCCACCCTATGGAATAGCTTACGACCCAACCACAGGCGATATTGTTACCAACAATTTTACGGGCGGAGATGTTTATGTTTATTCGCCGACAGGCGTATTATTACATACCTATACCACAGACATTGGCGCCGGCGGCCCTAAAGATATTATTGTTGACAATTCAGGGAATATTTACGAAGCTAACCCTATCAACAACGATGTGGTAAAAATTACACCGGCTGGTGTCTTTTCGACCATTACCGGCTCGCCGACGGCAATGAACACACCCGATGGCATGGCCATAGACGCATCAGGAAATATTTATGTGGCGGATCAGGGTTCAGATATTCTTTACAAGATCGCTCCGGGGGCAACTACGGCAACAGTGTATGCAAAAGGGTTTACAGACCTGTATGGCGTCACCGTGAGCAGTTCAGGACAGGTATACGCATCGGAATACTCAAGCAGTTCTGTTGCAAACAATGTTTATACCGTAACCAGCGGTTCAACAACAGGAGGTACCACCTTATTATATACCACCACAAACGCAAGCGGGTCGAATTTTCGAAATCTTTCTATTGATGCGTCTGGTGATATTTACGTTGCCGATGAAGGCCTTGGGACAATCGTGAAGCTTGTACCCGGAACTTCTGTTGCAACAACAACATCCAGCACTTATGTAACAGGCCTTACAAACCCGCGGGCTACTTGTTTTGACACGAACGGCAATACTTATATTGCTAACAGTGGCGGCGACGATGTTGAAGAAAAATCGCCAGCTAACTATTCAATCGATATTCCATTGCCAGCTGGAATGAGCTTTAATACCACAACCGGTCAAATTTCGGGTACGCCAACGGTAACGTCGCCAACAACCACGTACACCATCGCAGGGCATAATGCTTCCGGAACCGGATATACCACGGTGACTTTAACGGTTAACCCCACTGCACCCACAACCACCGGCGACTATAACTGCGGGCCCGGCGTTGTAAACTTGTCGGTTTCAGGCGGACAGCCCAGTGGAGGCACCTATAATTGGTATGCGGCTTCGTCAGGCGGGTCGATTTTGAGCACGGGTTCAACTTACAATCCTTCCATATCTGTAACAACTACTTTTTACGTCGATTACACGCAAGGCGGAGTTACCTGCGCGGCGCGGGTGCCTGTGGTTGGTACAATTAGCGCCGATCCTGTTATTTCATCGGCCCCAACAAGCGGGTCGTATTTTTCGTACGGATTTACGGCAGGCAGCGTTACTGATCTTTCCGGCAGCAGCAACACCGCCACTACCCATGGCTCGCCCACTTCAACGGCCGATCGTTACAGTACGTCAGGTAATGCCATGAATTTCACGGCCAGCAGTTCTCAATATATTTCAACCGGCACTAACATTGGCTTACCCGGCCCTTCTGCATTTTCAATTAGCGTATGGTTTAAAACAAGTACCGCGGGCGGTTACCTGGTTGGTTTTGGCAGTTCGCAAACTGGCAGCAGTTTAAGTGTCGACCGGGTGATCTACATGGGGACTAACGGCGAGCTTTATTTCGGTGTGGCGCCGTTGACCGTCAAATCAACTATAAATACCATAACCGCCTATAACGATGGTAACTGGCACCACGTGGTGGCGACATTTTCAACCACAAACGGGAGTAATATGTACGTAGACGGCGCGTTGGCCGCATCAAACCCGGCCATGAATGCCGTGCTTTCCCTTGGAGGCTACTGGCGTATTGCTTTCGATTCATTATCCGGTTGGACCAACGCCCCATCTACTACAGCCGCCACCTATTTTAACGGCGCCATCGATGATGTCGCTGTTGAAAACACGGAGCTTACATGGGCGCAGGTGAATGTTTTATATGGCGCCGGCAGCAGTACATTTTGCCTGGGCAATACCTTGTCGCTTACGGCAAATACAGTTGCAGGCGCGACATATTCTTGGGTCGGCCCAAGCGGAAGCGGGTTTACCTCGTCTTCTCAAAATCCAACCGTGCCTGCGGCAAATGCTATTGCCGGCACCTACGTACTTACGGTTACCAATGCTACGGGCTGCGCCTCAACCATAAATGTAACAGCGCCTGGAAACGTGATCACTTATACCTGGAGCGGCGGCGCGGGAACAACAAGTTTGACCACAGCCGGCAACTGGGATCATTTGCCGCTTTTTAACAGCACATCCAACCTGGTGATACCAACGGGACTATCCAAATATCCTGTGCTTACTGCAAACCTAACTGCCTATAATGTAACTTTAGGGGCGACAGCGACGCTGACATTAAGCGGCTATACGTTGAATGTCGGCTGCGACATTGTCAATAACGCCAGTACATCCGGCGACGGCATCATCTATGGCAGCAATAACTCCTCAGGCATCAACTGGAACGGTTCAGTTGCCGCGCAGAGCTATACCGGCACCAATACTACCAATACGGCCTCATTAGGCGCCATGACGGTGAACAACACCGCAGGCGGGACGGTCACCATAAATGGCGGCCCTATAGATGTTTATAACTTATTGACGATAACGCAGGGTAACCTTACCGTTGGTTCGTCACCGGCGGCCCTCACATTAAAATGTACGGCTACACAGGCCGCAAACGTTGCGGCGATTCCCAGCGCATATAAGATATCCGGAAATGTCACTGTAGAACGTTACTTAACAGGCGGCAGCGGCTACCGCAGTTACCGGTTAATTTCTTCGCCCGTATACACGGCAACCATCAGCAGTTCATACAATGTATACAGCCTCAACTACTTGCAAACAGGAATGTACCTTACCGGGAGCGGCGGCGGATTTGATAAAACCGGCAACCCGACGATCTACCTGTACCGGGAAGACCAGGTTCCGTCCAACGTTACCTTTACCAGTGGTAATTTTTGGGGAGTAAGTGCCATAAACAATACACCTGCTTACAACTACTACATGAATGGCGGCACAACTGCCTATAATATACCTGTAGGCAACGGAATGATGGTTTTTTTTAGGGGAAACCGGGCCTCGGCTACACTTGCTTCAGAAACCCTGACAACTTATACCACCCCGGTAACGGTAACGCTAAGCACTACCGGGACACTAAACCAGGGTACCGTAGTGGTACGCAACTGGTATACGCCCACGGTGACGACAATAGGTTATACAGGCATCGGAACCAGTTCGACTACTAATTACGCGGTGCGCGGGTTTAATTTGGTAGGCAATCCATACGCCAGCTCAATAGACTGGAACAACTTTAGTAGCTCAAGTTCTACAGCTGCGATATACGGTTCAAATGTCGGTCCAACAGTATGGATATTTAACCCGCACACCAAAAATTTTGATACTTATAATGCCAATACCCATCTTTCTAACGGCAGCGCCACCAATATTATACCTAGCGGGCAGGGCTTTTTTGTGCAGGCAACAAATACGTCGCCAAGTCTTACTTTTCAGGAAGCTGCCAAAACAAGTACGCAAGTCGCCAGCGGAAATTTGCTGATGGACAAACGGGTAGCTTTAAATACCATTTCGGAAAGCGCATACAGCAGTTATCTGCGTTTGAAACTGATCACCG
>Ga0206971_10079_pt1 | contig 35142 bp, 32 predicted proteins | sample Alteio_BWOrgHeat_85_FD_152917 | JGI IMG/M metagenome (GOLD analysis project Ga0206971, IMG submission 152917) | Enriched cells from forest soil in Barre Woods Harvard Forest LTER site, Petersham, Massachusetts, United States -... | ecosystem: Environmental > Terrestrial > Soil > Temperate forest >...
CCTGGGGCGGCGACGTTCGATCTTTTGCGCGTGACGTACACGTCGGCGGGGGGTGTGCGGTTGCAGGCGCCGAACGGAACTGGAAGTTACGCGGTGGCGACGGCGGTGACGCGTAGTTCGGCATGCGCGAGCGGCGTGTGCACATTCAGCGATCCGCAGACGACTTTGGCTTCTTACACGGTGGCGACTCCGGCGTACTTTCCCTTGCTGAGTTATTGGCCGGGAAGTTTGATTCTGAGTTCAAACTCTGACAGCAACAATACTTCTGGGCCGGCGACAGCGAGCGTGGATACGCTGCCGGACGATTTTGTGGATGTACTGGGAACAATTTCGCCTTCGATCACGGCGGAGATCTGCCCGGCGATGGCGCATTGGACGCCGGCGTGGGTGAGTTGCCAGTCGTCTCCGTTCAACTTCGACCAGCAGCCCGCAATGATGGTGGTGGTGAAGAGAAATAACGATGGCGGGTTGAACGTGAATCAGAAAGGCCGGATGAATTTCGGAACGCTCGGCTCGGCGCCGAGCCACATCATGACACTTTCGGATTCGAATTTTGCGAAGACGATTGCGACAGCGAATAACCGTCCGGGGAACGATGTGAGCGATGCGTTCATTGGATATGACCACGGGACGGGTGATCCGACACAGATTGGTATCAGCTTTGGCGCACCGATTTCGTTGTCGAACTATATCGGCAACGTGGGTGATGGGACGAACTGGCTAGAGAGGCTGACGACGTCGCTGAAGGAATTCAAGACGAATGTGCAGATGGATGGAAATCTGACGGTGACGGGTGGGGTCAGCGGAAATGCGAGTTCGGCGACGGCGCTGGCGGCCACTCCGACGCAGTGTACGGGAAGTTTCGCGACAGGCATACAGGCGAATGGGAATGCTAATTGTGGCACGGCTGACGTGATCGACCTGGCGGAGACAACGCCGCCGGCGGGGATCGCGAACTTTGGATTGTTCTGGTTCGATACGACGTGCCACTGCCCGAAGGTGATCGACAACAACGGGCAGGCGATCCAACTCGGACTGACCAATGTTTTCAATACCGATTCCATGGGAACGAATGTTGCGAACACTCTGGAGGAACGGAATGGGACGGCTCCGCAGGCGCTGCGAGTGTTCAACAGTTATACGAATACGAGCACGTGGGATTTCTTTGGGATGGATTACGACAGCACGAATGCGCGGTACCGGATCTGGTCGAACGATGCGTCGGGTACGGGTGCGCCGGGGATTGAATTTCAGATTCAGGGGACGATTCCGTGGTTCATCAGCTCGGGCTTGAATTTTGGGCCCACTGCAAACAACGCGAATGACATTGGCACAGAGACATCCGCGATCCGAAATTTGTTTTTCGGATCGTTTCTGGATGGCGAGACGGGCGGTGCGCTCGTGACGGAAATGGCGAATGCGGGGACGACGGGAACGACACTGAATTCTCTGGCGAAGTTGACGGGCGCGCCTTCGACGGCGGTGATCACAGCGACCACTGATACGGGTGGAGTCCTGGGAGTGGTGAACGCGCCTCCGTCGAATACCGGATTGACTTGCGTGGCGGGAACGACACTTAAGGCGTGCCTCGTGACCAAGGGGCCGGGAACCTGCAACTTCGACGGAGCAGTGACGGCCGGGGATTATGTGCAGATCAGTTCGACGACGGCGGGAGATTGCCATGATGCGGGGGCAACGTATCCGACGAGTGGGCAGGTGTTAGGACGCGTTCTGGTGACGAATGCGAGTGCTGGAGCGTACACGGCTTACTTCTTTGGGGCGGAGAGCCAGGGAGCGGTGACGGCAGCAACGGTCGCGGCGACGTATGCGCCACTGGCGTCGGCGGCTTTGACCGGGGCGCCGACGGCTCCGACGCCGACCGCGGGAGATAGTTCGACGAAGATCGCGACTACGGCGTTTGTGACCAGCACGTGTATGTGGACGACTTTCCCAACTACGGGTGGCACGGGAAACACGCTTTCGGCGACCGCGAACAAGGCGACGTTATGGAAGGTCTGGTTGCCAGCGCCTTGCAGCACGTCAGCGGTGACGTACGACATTGGGACGGCGGATTCCACGAGTAACACCTACGATCTCGGACTGTATGGATCGAGTGGAACGTTGATGGTTCATACCGGGTCGATCGCGGGGACGGCATTTGCGCCGGCTATTGGAGTCAGGGATGCATCGTGGACGGCAAGCGCAGTGTTGCCGGCGGGGATTTACTACATTGCGTTGACGAGTTCGTGTACGGCAACCTGCGCCACGCTGGCGGGATCGAGCAGCAACGCGATTGCTCGAGAGACGAATTCGACGGTGAGCGTAACGAGCGGAGGGACGTTATCCGCGACGGTTGCGGCGCCGACGGATGCGTCTTCGGGAGGAGCGCAGATTCCGGCTTTGATTGTGCGGTAAGGGTGGGATCGTGAGACCTAGTTAGCTACAGGGGCCGAGGAATTCAGGAGCGCAAGAAAAATCCCCGTTCTAGCCGCAAAGAACGCGGCTAGAACGGGGCACCCGGTGTTCGTTTTATATCGAGTGAGAAAATCCCCGCCCTGTCCGTCCAAAAACCGGACGGACAAGGACGGGGCACCCCAGGGAAATTTTTAGGAGGATGATTTGAGGCGATTTTTGGTGGTGGGATTTTTTTTGATGATGACGGTTGCGGCGCGGGCGGCTACGGTTTCGCTGACGTGGTCGTATGACTATATGGGGCTGACGGTTTGCAGTGCTACGGCGGGAACGAATTGTCTGGATCATTTTGAGGTGCGTTGGAGTGATGCCGGGTGGAGTGCAGGCAACAGCCGAAACCTGGTGGGGCGATTCAGCACACAGACGTTTACTCTACCGCGGTTGTCACGAGCGCAGACGGTGTTTCTGCAGCAGTACGATGCGTCGACGCCGGCAAAATATTCCAGATATTCGGCAGCGCTCCATATTGATTTCCCATTTTAATTATGACAAACGAATTTAATGATGAAGGACAAGTGCGGCGTGTAACGGCGAAGCAGTCGCTAGTGGTGCGGGTGACCGATAACGATTTTCAATGCGAAGTGCTGGAGAAACTGGCGCGGCTGGAGGCGAAGATGGAGATGCTGGTGGGCAGCAACCAGCCGGGCCGAATGAGTCTTGCAGAAGAGCGCCTGCGAAGCCTGGAGCGAAGTGATATTCGCCGAGGAGTGTATGAGCGGCTGGTGAATGCGGCGATTTCAATTGCGATCAGTACGGCGATTGCGATGCATGAGCGGTTGGGGATTCGGTAGAAAAGCCAAAGGCTCGCGAGCGAGGGCGCCCGCGCCACACAGTCAGTGCAGTAAGGATTGGAGATCTTCTTCGGTGATGACGGCGACTTTGAGTTCTTTGGCTTTGTCTAGTTTGGAGCCGGCGTCGGACCCAGCGACTACGTAGTCGGTCTTTTTGCTGACTGAGCCGGAGACGCGGCCACCGGCATCTTCGATCAGTTGTTTGGCTTCGTCCCGGGTCAAATTGACGAGCGTGCCGGTGAGCACGAACGTTTTGCCGGCGAGTTTCGTGCCGCGTTCTTTCTTCTTTCCGGTGAAGGTCAGGCCGGAGCCTTCCAGACGTTTTACCAGTTCGCGGTTGCGAGGTTCCTGGAAAAATTCGGCGATGCTTTGTGCGATACGCGGGCCGACTTCGTTTACCTGCTCGAGTTCTTCCTCCGTTGCGTTCATTAGTGCATCCATAGAACCGAAATGCTCGGAAAGAAATTGCGCGGTGCGTTCACCGACCATGCGGATGCCGAGTCCGAAAATGACGCGTTCCAGCGGCAACTTTTTCGAAGCTTCGATCTCTTTGAGAATGTTCTGAGCCGATTTTTCACCCATACGATCCAGGCTGAGCAGATCATTTTTGGTGAGGCGGTAAATGTCGGAAACGTTCTTGACCATACCGCGATCGGTTAGTTGCGTGACCAACGCGTCGCCCATACCATCGATATTCATGATGCCGCGAGAGGCGAAATGCAGAATGGTTTCGCGCAGCTTGGCGGGGCAGTTCGCGTTGACACAACGGTGGTCGGCTTCTCCTTCGGTGCGGATGATGTGGCCGCCACAGACGGGACACTTCTCCGGCATGTGAAATTTTTTGTGCCCGCGCGGGTGATCTTTGTCATCCACGACGCGCGTCACTTTTGGGATAACGTCGCCGCCGCGTTCGACTTCAACCCAGTCTCCGATTTTCACGCCGAGGCGCTCGATCTCGTCCATGTTGTGGAGTGTGGCGCGGCTCACGGTCGTGCCGCCGATGGGAACAGGCTTCAATGCCGCAACGGGCGTGAGTTTTCCGGTGCGGCCGACTTGCACGAGAATATCTTCGATCTGGGTGATGCCACCACGCGCGGCGTATTTGTAGGCGATGGCCCAGCGCGGTGCTTTGCCGGTGTAGCCGAGTTCGCGCTGAAGTGCGGTGCGGTCGACTTTAATGACGATGCCATCGATCTCGTAGGGAAGCGTCTCCCGCCGGGTTTCTTCTTTCTCAATAAATTTCCAGATGCCGTCGAAGTCGTGGACCAATTTACGCGACTGGTTGACTTTGAATCCGGCGGCGTCGAGCGCGTCCAATGTTTTGGAATGGTGATCAAGATAGGTGCGGCCATCGACCAGCAGCATATAGGCGAAGTAGTCCAGGCGGCGTTGAGCGGTGATGGATGGTTCGAGCTGGCGAACCGTGCCAGCCGTCGCGTTGCGAGGATTGGCGAAGGTCGATAGGCCTTTCGCTTCGCGCTCCTGGTTCATCTTTTGGAACGAGGCACGGGGCATCAGCATTTCGCCGCGCACTTCGAAGGTTGACGGAATGCCTGCTTTCTTCAGCTTCTCTTTCGAGATGGAGAGCGGAATCGAACGCACGGTGCGTACGTTCAGCGTGACATCTTCGCCGATGGTTCCGTCGCCGCGAGTGATGCCGCGAACCAGTTGTCCGTCTTCGTAATGAAGGGCGAGGGACATCCCGTCGAGTTTGAGTTCGCAGACGTATTCAATCTTTTCCTGGCCGCTCAGTTCGTGGACGCGGCGCTCCCAATTGCGCAGGTCCTCTTCGTTGTAAGTGTTGTCGAGCGATAACATGGGAGAGGAATGAGGCGCTTTGACGAAACCTTCGCGTGGTTTGCCGCCTACGCGCTGCGTGGGTGAGTCAAGTGTGAGAAGCTCGGGGTGGTCGGTTTCGAGCTTCTTGAGATCGTTCATCAGCCGGTCGAAGTCTCCGTCGGAGATTTCGGGATCGTCGAGCACGTAGTAGCGATACTCGTGGTGACGGATCTTGTCGCGTAGGGCTTCGATCTTGGTCGTGACGGTGGGCATCGTCGACAGGTTGGTAAATTCTAAGACAAAACATTTTAACCACAGAGGACACCGAGGGCACAGAGGATTGCGGATTTTATGCGGGACACTAAGTTGATTCTTGAGACAGGACGGCTGCAGTTGCGGGAGTTTCTGCTGGAGGATGTAGACGCGTTGGGCGAGATTCTCGGCGACGCGGAGACGATGCGGTTTTATCCTGCGCCGCTGGACCGGAACGGAGTTGCGGACTGGATCGAGCGAAACCGGCGACGTTATGAGAATGGTGGAGTTGGATTGTGGGCGATGACCTGGAAATCCAGTGGAGAATTGATCGGAGACTGCGGATTGATCCGGCAGACGATCGACAATGCAGCGGAAGTGGAGATTGGTTATCACGTACGGCGCGATCACTGGCGAAAGGGACTGGCGACGGAGGCCGCGCGGGCTTGCCGTGACTATGGATTCGCAAAACTCGAGGTGGGGAGCCTGGTTTCGATGATCCGGCCAGAGAATTTTCCGTCGCGGGGAGTTGCGGAGAAGAATGGAATGATGGTGGAGAAAGAAGTGGAGTGGCGCGGGTATCAACATCTGGTGTACCGCATCGAAAGGAAAGCTCTGGGGTGATTGTTTGCAGGCAGTAGTCGAAGGCGCCCGTCCAGTACAATCCAACTTCTGCCATGCGCAAAGTTGCCGTTTTTTACAATCCATTGTCGGGAAGCCGGCACGGCCGCAGATTGGAGGACGTCAAAGCGGTTGTAGATGTGTTGCGAGAGGCAGGGGTGGCGGCGACGGTTACGCCGACCGTTGCACTTCAGGGCACGGCTGAGCTGGTAAAGGAAGCGATCGAGCAAGACTGTGACACGGTTTTTGCCTGTGGCGGCGATGGAACGGTACATGATGTTCTGCAAAGCCTGGTGGGCAGTGATGTCGCGCTGGGGATTATTCCTCTCGGGACCGCGAATGCGCTCGCGCATGACCTACGGATCCCTCTAACGCCAACTGCTGCTGCTCGCGCCGCTTTGACCGCAGAGAGACGACGGATTGCAGTGGGGCGAGCAAGCTATCAGGATTTTTCGGGTGTCCGTGGATCAAGATATTTCACGGTGACTCTGGGGATTGGTGCGGATGCGCATCTCTTTTATGAGCTGGAGTCATCGCTCAAGATTAGTTTCGGCATGATGGCGTATTACTTCAAGGCGACGTGGCTTTGGCTAACGCTTGATCTGCCAGCGTTTGCGGCGGAGTTTTCGGACGAACGAGGGCAGGAAGTTCAGTATGAACTTTCGGAGTTGCTGGCAGTGCGCATCCGAAATTTTGGGGGAGTGCTGCGCGAGTTGGCTCCGGGGGCTGGGCTGGATCGCAACGATTTGCGGGTAGTGTTGTTTCGCACGCGCAGCCGGATCAAGTACCTGCGTTACGTTCTGCGAGGACTGGTCGGCGCGAGATGGCAGGTGGGCGGGATCGAGTTGCGCCATTGTTCTCAGGTGAAGTGTATGGCTCTGGGTGACTCGCCGGTTTACGTTGAGGCGGACGGAGAATTATTGGGAACGTTGCCTGCGGAGATTGATATGGTTCCGGATGCGCTGACGGTGCTTGCACCGCGGCGGTGATTTGGATATGTGTTTGTGCCAGATGTTTGCAGAATGGAGACTGAGACGTAGCAAAGCTACGTCTCTTCAATAGAGCGGATTTCGTGAATTTCTGCATTTCGCGGGCGAGGGCGCCCGCGCCACACTTCGTAGGCGATACTATTGAAGGCGACACCAACCAAACTTTGGAACCCATTACACATTTTCTGACTGGCGCTTGCCTCGGGCGGTCCGGATTCAACCGGAAGACTGCGCTGGCCACAGCGACTATGACGCTGGCGGCGGAAGCGCCAGACCTGGACGTTCTCGGTAGCCTGAAGGGACCGGTGTTTGGGTTTGCGCATCATCGCGGATTCACGCATTCATTTCTGGGCCTCGCACTGGTTTCGGCAGCGGTGGTTGGTTTCATGTATGGAGTGTGGCGTCTGCGGGGTAGAAAGACACAAGATCCGAATTTGGCTCCGCGTTGGGGATTGTTATTTCTGCTGGCTTACCTGGCTGGGCTGAGCCACATACTTCTCGACTTCACGAATAATTATGGAGTGCGTCCTTTCTGGCCCTTCGTGGAAAAGTGGTATTCGTGGGACATTGTTTTTATCTGGGATCCTTATATTTTTGTGGCTCTGATTCTGGGGCTCGTTCTGCCGAGCTTATTTGGGCTGATTAATGAAGAAGTGGGAGCGAGGCAAAGAGGACCGCGTGGACGACTCGCTGCCGCACTCGCGCTAATTGCCGTGGCTTCGTGGTGGGGCGTGCGCGACTATGAGCACCGCCGGGCGGTGAATGCTCTGGAAGCAAGGACATATGAAAATCTCGATCCGTTGCGGGCTTCAGCATATCCGTCGTGGTGGACGCCGGTTCAGTGGCAGGGAGTGATTGAAACACAGAATTTCTTCGCGGACATGCTGGTCGATTCGCTGACGCCTGAAGTTGATCCTGGCGGACAAATGCAGATTCATTACAAGCCAGAGGAGACGCCGGCGACGCTGGCGGCAAAGAGGTCTTATTTAGGGCGGGCTTATCTGGATTGGGCAGCGTATCCGCTGGTTGAAGCCGAGCATCATGACTCGCCTGGCGGTGGATATACGGTGCACTTTCTCGATCTTCGTTTTTCCGGCATGGCACCGCGCGGCCGAACCCCGCTGACCAGTTCGGTGGAGCTGGATGAGAATCTGAACGTCATCAGCGAAGGCGGAGTGCCGAAGTCCAAAATTCCTTGAGGTTCCGGGCCGCTCTTGACCAAAGGCGGTGCAGGCTCCACAATCATTGCACGTTGTTGTCTGAGGTGATTCATGCTGGCCTACATTTTTGTCCTATTCGCTGTGGTGATCCGGTTCATTCCGCATCCGTGGCAGTTCACGCCGGTGGCGGCTTCTCTTCTGTTTTTTGGTGCACGCGGTGCGCGCAAGCAGATCTGGGTGCCGCTGGTTCTGATGGCGGTGTCGGACGTATTGCTCAATAAGTTTGTTTATTCGTACCCGTTGGGATGGGACGCGCCGGTGATTTGGGCGTGGTATGGGGCGATGTTATGGCTGGGCACGGGATTGCGCGAGCGGCAGAAGCCTTTGCCGATTCTCGGCGCAGCGCTGGCGGCTTCGATTTCGTTCTTCGTGATTTCAAATTTCATGGTGTGGGCGACGGGCACGATGTATCCGATGAACTGGGCAGGGCTGATGACGTGCTACGAAGTGGCCGTTCCGTTCTTCCGGCACACGTTTGAGAGCGATCTGGTTTTCACCTGCGCCATGTTTGCAACGCCTTTTCTGCTGCATTATCTGGCCGGAATTCTCAGTAAAGAAGGCGATCCTACGGCTGCAGCTTAGTCAGCGTAGAACGATCGATTTAATTTCCGCCGGGTGTGGGCTCAATGCTCATCCCGGCGTTGTTTTTTGCCGCTCGTTTCTTTCGCCACCAGAGATACCAGAGGAGCAAGGCCGCGGCCAAAACTGTCAAAGCAGACGGGAGATGGTGCGTGACGAGGGTTCCGAAGAAGCCTACGACCTGTGGACCGAACTTGATGGTTAGCACAGAAAGAATCAGGAATCTGACAAAGCGGCCGGAGAAAATCGCCAGCAGAAAACGCAGAAGCGGCATTTCGAATACCGCTGCTGCGAGTACAAAGAGCTTATAGGGCGTCGGTGGTGGAAGAATCGCCGGAAACATCAGTGCCCAAAAAGGATGCCGGGCGAAATTGGCCTTGATCGTATCAAAGCGCTCGCTGGAGACTCGCTTGCGGAGTAGCGCTTCACCACCGCTGTAACCGATACCGTAGAGAATGATGCTACCGAGTGCTGATCCGGCCGAGGCCATCAGCACGTAGAGCATGAAGCGCCCGGGATTCTGGTAGACATAACCAGCAACGAAGAAATCCACGGGTAACCCAATGGCGGCTGCGTCCAGGCCGGCGATGGCAAACACTCCCCAGATGCCGAGCGGCTTCAGAACCAGCGAAAGAAATGCGGTGTATCGCTTAAAAATTTGTTGAATAGTTTTCAATGAGAGTCAATTCAGCGGGAGTTCAGAGCATTCTAGCTGTGTTCGGTGTGTCCTTCCAGCAACTGCAAAGCGTGCGGCAGAATTCCGATTACGGACTGCAGCGAATCGATCGCGCCTTTCGGCGCTCCCGGCAAATTCAGAATGATGGACTTGCCGCGAATTCCACAAATACCACGGCTAAGCGCGGCGAAAGGCGTTTTCTTCGATCCCTCAAAGCGCATGCGCTCGGCAATTCCTTCGATCTGCTTTTTGCAAACGGCGCGGGTCGCCTCCGGAGTGACATCCCGCGCGGAAATGCCCGTGCCGCCAGTAGTGACCACGAGCCGTGCTTTTGCAGACAGCGCTATTAGAGCCTTGCGAATGGCGGTTTGGTTGTCGGCGATGACTTGAGTTTTGAGAATTTCGAATTTCGCCTGCTTGAGAATTTCGATAATTGCCGGTCCTGAGATGTCGGATCGAGTTCCGTCGGCTGCGGAATCGCTGACGGTTAGGACGGCGGCGGTTGAAGTGGCGGCAGGGGGCGGCTTACGAGTCGAGGAGGAAGTCGTCATCATCATCCTCAACTTTCACCGGCTCAATTTTTTCCGGGGCAACCTGCACTGGGGCTTCAACTTTGACCGGGGCGGTTTGCTCCTCAACTCTCGCCTGTGCCGGTGCTGATGGTATTTCGGGCTCAGGCTCGGGTTCGCCGCCGCGATTGGCTTCATCGAGCAGACGCAGGCCTTCCATCAGAAGGCCCTGAGTATTCAGAGTTGTCGATTGCTGCGTCGTTTTGCCTTCGAAGTTGATCTGAAAGTTTCCGGCGGTCCACAGCAGAACTTTGAATACGGCAGGATCACCAGTCAGCGCACCATAGACAGCATGAGTGGCCTGGCCGTCGACGAAGTAAACCTCACACCGATCACCGGCGTTGGTGAGGGTGAGCAGGCAACTTTTGCGGCCCATTTCAAGCGATTGCATCAAGTCGATCATGTTCATCTGTGCGAGGCTGCCGCGGACTACGCCGTCAGAGGGTGCAGTCTTCGCCATTTTTTCCAAAGCAATTTTGTCTACCACGCGCTTGATGCGCTGCGTTGCATCTTTCAGGAAGAATGGTTTCTCGACGAACTCATCGATGGGATCGTTATGCGAAAGCTTTTCGTTGATATCCGCCTTGCTGGCCATCAGGATGACAGAGACGCCCGCAGTCGAAGCGCGGCCTTTCAATTTTTCGACGAGCTGGTAGCCATCCATGCCGGGCATGCGATAGTCGCTTACCAGCAGATCGGGAGGATCATCGATGGCTTTTAGCAAAGCGTCCGTCGCATCGTTGGCGACGGTGACGGAACCCAGGGAGGCGAGAGCTTTTTGGAGCATCCCGAGAACCATGGGGTTGTCATCGACGACGAGCACTTTGACGTTGTTCGGCATGCGGGGCCCTAAGACTTTTTCCGGCGAACATAGTCGCCGCTCTTTCCGCCGGATTTCGTCTCCAGCACGACTTCACGGATGGCAATGCTCTTGTCGAGAGCTTTGCACATGTCATAGACCGTGAGTGCCGCGACTGAGGCGGCGACCAGCGCTTCCATTTCGACGCCGGTCACAGAATTGGTGGCAACTTTTGAGGTGATAGCGACGCCATTTTCGCATAGCTGCAGACTCACATCAACGTAGGTGAGGGGCAGGGGATGGCATAAGGGAATGAGATCCGAGGTGCGTTTGGCGGCCATGATTCCGGCGATGCGCGCCACTTCCAGCGGATCCCCCTTAGGGTTATTCGGAAGCGCTTGGAGCACCGACGGGGCGAGCGCGACGAAGGCGCTGGCTGTGGCTTGGCGACTGGTTGTCTGCTTTGCCGAAACGTCAACCATGCGGGCGCGGCCCGCGCCATCGTAATGAGAAAGCTTACGGGGCATGAGGGAACTACTATCTTACACGGATGGCGGGGTGGCATCGCCCCGGGTGGGGCGAGACCTATCGAAGGAGCAGTGGCACCCACTCGCCTGAACTGTAGTGATCGCGATCGGGATCAATGACGATGTAGCAATTTGACAGGACCATAGCGGCGATGTCGCCGGAGCCGCGCCAAGGGGCAAGTTTGACCTCTGCTTGTTCGAGTTCGCCGGAAAGTAATCCAGGCAGAAAACGCTTGAGGCCGCGTTTGGTTTTCATTTCAGAGCTGAGGCGAGCGTGCAGAAAGCGCAGATTGGCCGGAGTCTGTCCTGAGAGCGCCTGCAAAACCGGTAACGCGAACAGGGTGAACGTCACCATGGTAGAAACCGGATTTCCTGGCAGACCGAAGAAATATTTCGTTTGATTTTTGTAGGCGACGCGGCCGAAGACGGCTGGTTTGCCGGGCTGGATTTTGACTCCAGTGAAAAAGAACTCGGCGCCGAATTCGCTTAAGACCTGCTCGACCAAATCGTACTTTCCCAGTGACACGCCACCGGCTAACAGAAGGAGATCGGCCTCGAGGCCCTGAGCGATGAGTTCACGCAGCCGGACAGGTTCATCGGGTGCGATCGGAAGCAGAAGCGGCATTCCGCCTGATTCAACGACTTGGGCAGCGAGAGAGTACGTGTTGGAGTTCCGAACCTGGCTGGGGCCGGGAGAGGTCGAGACGTCCACGATCTCATCACCGGTCGAGAGAATAGCCACAATGGGCTTCTTATAGACGGACATGTGCGTTCGTCCAACAGCTGCGGCGACCGCAATCGCCTTATGGTTCAGCTGCAAGCTGGGGATCAGAAGTTGTTGTCCGCGTTTTGCCTCTGAGCCGACGGCAACGATATTTGCACCGGAATCTGGCGGGCGGTTGATTTCCACGCGATCGCCCTGGCGCGAAGTGTACTCGACCATCACGATTACGTCCGCATCAGCAGGCGTAGGCGCGCCGGTCATGATCGATGCAGCTTGGCCTTGCTGGATAACGGGAAGCTGGTCCAGGTCAGCCCCAGCTTTTACTTCAGCGACGACCTCCAGAACCGCTTTAGGTTGAGCGACGTCGGATGCGTGGACCGCGTAGCCATCGCGCGCAGCGCGGCGGAAGGGTGGAAAGTCGTGATCGGCAGTGACGCCTTCGGCAAGGACGCGCCCGCCACAATTCAGCAAATCAACGAGTTCGGTTTCGCCGGGCGTGATCTGCGAAGCCTGAGCTTCGACGAGATGACGTGCATCTTCGAAGCTTAAGAGCGGAGACTGGTCAGGGATGATGCCCATGTCGAGAACATCATACGGCAAGAAATTTTAAGGCACCGGCCTGAGAGGTGGGAGATCACAAGCTCAATTGCATTCCTGAAGGATGGCGCGGAGTTCCTGAGGATCGGTGGCGTGACGGACCGCAGTTTCGATGTCGACCATACCATCGCGGACGAGCCGCGCGATTTCGCCGTCAAAGTGCTGCATGCCTTCCGAGCTACCGTCTTTCATAATCTGTAGAAGATTCTGCCGCGGTTCATCGGCGCGTTCGAAGTATTCGTGCATGCGTGGCCCTGCCTTGAGAATTTCGACGGCGGCTATGCGTCCGCCTTCGTTGCGCGGCAACAGGCGCTGCGAAACCACGTAACGCAAAGTCTTGGCGATACGGCGCCGAGCACCCTGCTGTTCACCGAAGGCAAACACGCTGAGCAGACGCTCGACTGTTTTGGCAGCGTCGACCGTGTTCAGACTGGATAGGACGAGATGCCCGGTCTCGGCGGCTTCCAGAAGCATTTCGGTGGTTTCGCGATCGCGAATCTCCCCCACCAAGATCACCTGCGGCGCCTGGCGCAGCGCGGCGCGCAGAGCTTGCGCAAAATTCGGAGTATCACTGTGGAGCTCTCGCTGGTGGATCGTGGCTTTTCTGTGACTGTGAAGAAATTCGATAGGATCTTCGATGGTGATGATGTGACATGCCTGGCGCTGATTGATGCAATCGAGCAAGGCCGCCAAAGTTGATGATTTACCGGAACCACGCGCGCCGGTGATAAGAACAATGCCATCGCGAAGGTCGGCGACCTCTTCAAGTTGCGCGGGCAAGCCGAGGGTGGCGAAATCAGGAACGGTGGTGGAAATCACGCGCATGACGACAGCGCAGCTGCCACGCTGAATGAAGATGTTCACGCGAAAGCGCGCCAGTCCGGGCAGGGCGTAAGACACATCGCAGGAGCCTTGCTCCCGCAGCATGGTGATGGCTTGTTTGTTGGGCCCGATTAAGTCGGAGGCGAGGCGGCGCGTGTCGTCCGCGCTCAAAAGCGTCAAGCCAGGAGCTTCGACCGGAATCAAATTGCCGTGAACTCCAACCTGCGGGGCGCGTCCGGGAGAGAAAATCAGGTCGCTCACCTGCCCGGAGGCGCGCAGCATGGCGATCAGCAGGCCATCGGTTGCGCTGGCTCGTCCGCGGTCAGAGTCCAGAGCGGCGAAATTCGGAGCGATCCCCGGAGATGCCATAAAGTTTTCTGCGGATCCTTTGCGTCAGCCTGGGGAGGAAACTGTGAATGTGAACGAGCGTTGGCTCGGGTCTGACTTCATTTAACTTTAACTAAGAAAATCGCCGGGTTCCATGAAGAACGTCATGTGCATGGACCTTCGTAACATCGAGACTTTCCTGATATGTCACGGCGATTTATTTTGATAAAGACGTATTTGAAGCAATGAAAAAGGGCGGCTTGAGCGCCGCCCCTTGGACTAAAGCTGGTTTAAAATGCTTACTTTTTCTTCTTTCCGAATCCGGTTTCTACACTGGCTCCGATGCTGGCCAGCATTTGTTTGGCAGGATCGGCATACTGCCCGGTTGGCTGCAACTCAAGATATTTATTGAAGGCTTCGGCGGTTCCGGGAGGAGCCACCATCTTGCTGCCCTGCAACGTAGCTTTGGCAAGAAGATTAACGCCCTTTTGATAGTAGGCGTCCGCTTTGGTCGGATCGGCGGCGATGCATTTGTCGAAAGCCGCGATGGCGTCATCGACTTTGCCGGCGTTTGTCAGAATGGCCCCGAGGTTGTAGTAGTACTGTCCGGCTGCGGTGGGATTGGCGGCAGCAGCTGCGGTGTAAGCCTTGGCGGCATCATCAGTCTTCCCGGCGGCGGCTTCGGCAGCGCCGAGGTTGTTGTAGTAGGCAGCCAGATTCTGCGGCTGAGCGGCTTTGGGATCGGTTTGTGCGGCTTTCTCGCGGATGTCGACGGCTTTCTGATAATCATCGACTGCGGAGCTGAGGCGCTTGGATTTCTCCGCACTGTCAGTCTGCTTGGCGGCGGAATCCCGATAGGCATTGCCGAGGTTGAACCATACCAGGTCATAATTCGGGCCGATCTGGCTGGCTTCAGTCAATTGCGCGATGGCAGTGTCGTAATCTCCGGCCTTCGAAGCCTGACTCGATGACGCAAGCTTCTGATTGACGATCTTGATGACGTCATTTTCTTTCACTGCCTTGGTGTGCTCTTCCTGCATCTTCTGCATTTCCGCGCTCGGAGGAGCAGCGCCTCCAGACCGTTCCTTCAAATCAGAGTTCAGCGTGTTTTCGCCGAGGACGACGCGGAAGTTTGAGATTTTGTCGATGACCTTGCCGTCGGCGCTGGTGATCAGAACGTTGTAACTTCCGGGTTCAATGCCCAGCGAATAGTATTCACCCTTTTTGTTGGTCTTGACCGGATACTTGCGGCCATTGGCCGTGTTGCTGAATTCTACGGTCGCACCTACGATGGGGTTTCCGCTCTCATCTTTGCAGACGCCACCGACTGACCCAGTCATCTGAGCCATCATGGCTGGCAAGGTCAAGCCCGCAATCAATACGCTCAACAGACCCACAACAAGACGTTGTTTCATTTCAGCCTCCCGGCTCAAAACCTGAAATAGTTCTTCAAATCCTTGACGCTGACATCCGTCACAAAAAAATCGGCAATCAATTCAGAGGACTGCTCCGCTTCTAGGTCGCATTTGGCCGCTGGGAAACATACGAAATCGGATCCGATGCTCCGGCATCTCGAAACGCCCGCAGGCGCAGCATACAGCTGTCACAGACCCCGCACGCCTGATCGTCACGGCTATAGCATGACCACGTTAAATCGAAGGGCGCGCCCAGTTCAAGGCCAAGCCGTACAATTTCAGCTTTCCGCAGTGCGATCAACGGAGTGACGATTTCAATCCGTCCCTCTTTGGTGCCCGTTTTAATCACCTGATTGAACGCCTCGTAGTAGGCCGGACGACAATCGGGATACCCCGAACTATCCTGCTCTACGGCTCCGATGAAAATTTTTTCAGCATCCAAAGTTTCCGCCCAGCTCACCGCTATTGATAGAAAATGCGCGTTGCGAAAGGGGACATACGTAACCGGAATATCACTACCCACCGCATGGTGCTCCGGCACCGCGATATTCGGATCGGTCAAAGCTGAGCCCCCGATCGCTCGTAGCGAGTCATTACGGACCACGAGACGTTGATGAATACCCAAACGGCCGCACACCCCTTCGAACGACCTACGTTCACGTTGCTCAGTGCGCTGTCCGTAACTGATATGGACGGCCGCAGCGTCGTAATCCCGCACAGCGAGAGCAGCACATACGCATGAATCCATGCCGCCGCTCAGCAGCACGACAGCGCGAGATTTCCTTTGATTAGATGACATTTCCTGAAAACTCGTTGATTGTAGTTTATCGAAGAGTGTGGCTCTGGAACGCAAGCATCTAAACACCCTTAAGCGCGGGATCCCATATAAATTTGTGGAGCTGTAGACCCAATCGAGCCGCGACATTATCAGCCAACATCCACTCGGCGAGTTGCCTGGGATCGAGCAGGCAGTGGGATGCGTCGCGGGCGCCGCTGGCGGTCTTGCCGAAAGCCGGGGAAAACAGTACCGCGTTCACCCGCCGGTCTAGCTTATGCCGGGCCGTAAAGTCGCGGGCAAACTCGTAATCCTTGCGGCTACTGATCACGAACTTGATTTCATCCCGGGTGCTGAGAGTGTCCAGATTTTCCATACGGAAGGTATCGGCTTCGCCGGAATCGGGGCACTTCACATCCACGATCTTAACTACATCTGCAGGGACTCTTCCCAGTGGGCGCTCGCCGCTGGTTTCAAGCAGCACGATATAACCGGCGGAGATGAGTTGCAGCATCAGCGGTACGACATCGCGTTCCTGCAGCATGGGTTCGCCGCCCGTGATCTCAACCAACCCGCCATCGGAAACTTTTTTTACTTCGCCCATCACCTCTTCTAACGTCATGCGCCGACCGCCGGTGAAGGTATATTCGCTGTCGCACCAGGAGCAGCGCAGGTTGCAGCCGGTTAAACGCACGAACACGCAGGGAAGGCCCGCATAGGTGGACTCCCCTTGCAACGACTTGTAGATTTCGGTGATTTGCATGAGGCGTGGTATCGATGCGTTAAGAGGGTTTAGGGCTCTGAGTACGTTGCCGTGGTCGTGTCAGTTTCGTAAATCGTCACCTGCTTGATTCGCACGCGCCCGCTGGTTGTTCGCTGCAGCCTTGAATTGGTCTCATCGTAAAAATACTTGGCCAGGTTTTCGGCGGAAGGGTTCAGGGTAGTGAAAGGCTCCACTTCGTTGATCATCTGGTGATCAAGGCGCTCGATCACATGCCGCATGACCTCCCGTAAGTCCTTGAAATCAAGGAGCAACCCGGCTTTGTCCAGTTCGTTTCCCGCCAGCGTGATGCGGACCTTGTAATTATGGCCGTGCGGATTCTCGCACTTGCCTTTGTAATTGCGCAGGTAGTGTCCCGCGGCAAAACTGTCGTCAACCGTAACCTCGAACATGCCTCTCCTGAGATCGGGGCCGTGCTGAACCGAGCCGCCGAGTGTGCAGCTAGTATTTTAGCGCCTGCGGAGAGAATCCATCGCGGCCTCGGTGGGGGCCAGATTTCCGGATGATCTGTGTGCGCTTCAATTTCCTTGATAAAACAATAATTCCTTACTAAAATGTAAGGAATATATGGCGACATCAACCCTGACTTCAAAAGGTCAAATCACAATTCCGGTTAAAGTGCGCGAAGCTCTCGGGATCGATACCGGCGACCGTGTCGAATTTATAGAATTAAGAAAAGGCGAATTTGCGATCGTTCCCGCAACTAACAGCGTACGAGAATTGAAAGGGTTTGTTTCGAAGGCAAGGATGCCGGTATCGATCCATGACATGAACTTAGCCATCGCGCGCCAAGGAGCGGCAGTTCGCAAAACCGGAGCACACGAGCTTTGATCGGTCTCGACACCCATGTTCTCGTCCGCTATATCACGCAGGACGACCACGTGCAATCACCCATTGCGACCAAATTGATTGACGGGTTGTCCGCTGATACGCCGGGATTCATCGGTACGGTTGTGATGGTCGAATTGGTCTGGGTATTGCAGGCGTGTTATCACTCCAAGCGTGGCGAGATCGCGCAAATCTTAGAAAAATTGCTTCGCAGCAAGGAATTGATAGTGGAAGAAACAGAACTTGCGTGGAAGGCTTTGAACCATTTTTCTTCGACGCGTGCCGATTTCGCTGATTGCCTCATCGGGCTTGCAGCCCAGCGGCAAGGCTGTGACGAAACCGTGACCTTCGATAAAGGAGCCGTCCCAGCGGGTATGCGGCTTATCGGCTAATTTTCGCTCTCGACCCCAAAAAATTCTTCGACCAGCTTGATATCTGTCGTGCGGCGGTAATTTGGCAGGCTCTCCACAAAAACCCGGCCATACTGCTTTTTCAGAATACGGTTGTCGAGCAGAACCAAGAGGCCGCGATCATGCAGAGAACGTATCAGCCGTCCGAAGCCTTGCTTCAGCGTGATGACCGCAGCGGGCACCTGGTATTGAAAAAATGCATTCCCACCTTCGGCATCGATGGACTTCACGCGTGCCGCGACGATCGGATCGGAAGGAACGGCGAATGGCAGCCGGTCGATAATCACGCTGCTGAGCTGTTCGCCCTGCACATCGACACCTTGCCAGAACGACGATGTCGCGAAAAGCACGGCGTGTGGTGTTAGCCGGAACTCCTCAAGCAGCGCGCTCTTCGGCGCGTCGCCTTGCAGCAGCAAAGGGAATTCAACTTCTCCGAGCAGGCGCTGGTAGATATCTTTCATCTGCACGTAGCTGGTAAACAACACAAATGTGCGGCCACGCGTAATTTCAAGCAGACGGCGAATCTGCTCTGCGGCTTTCGCGGCAAACTGCGGGGTACGCGGATCGGGCAAATCGGGCGGGACATAGAGTAGAGCCTGCTTCTGGTAGTCGTAGTGAGAAGGCAGCACCGCCTCACGGATGTGTTCGAGCCCAAGCCGCCGCCGCATGTATTCGAAGCCGCCACCTACCGCGAGCGTTGCTGAGGTTAGGACGGCGCAATCCAATTTCTCGAACAGACAGGTTTTTAGAATAGGGCTTACGTCGATGGGAGTGGCTTGAAGGAAAGTGTTGGTCTTCTCCCGCCCGCCGCGGCGACGCTCAATCCAGAACACTGTATTTCGTTCCTCCGACTCCATGAGAAAAGCCAGCTGGACGCGTAGCTCCTGGGCACGACGAGCGAAGTTGAAGACTTCTTCCGGCTTCGACGGCAGTGTTTCGAGTTCGGAACCTAAACGCAACAAGGATTGTTGCATCGCCAAAAATTCTTCGCCATTTTCCTCTAAAAAATCACGGCGGTTTTCGAAGGCGAACCGGCCATCACCCGGCGGCAGGAGGGCGAAAAAGAACGCCGAGCGCTCGCGTAAGCTCTTGACCGCACCGAGAAGCGAAGCAGAAAGCAGATGGTTGCGTTGCAGAGAGGCTTCCACATCGCGGCAGAGTTCCTCGAGCCTTCCGCTACCCACCGAAACTCCGAAGTAGTTGCCTGCGACATCTTCGAGTTCATGGGCTTCGTCGAAAATCACGGCGCCTACGTCGGGAAGAATGCCGGCATCCGGCGCATAGTCCGCTTGCTGCTTGATCCCGAGGTCGGCAAAGAATAAGTGGTGATTCACGATGATGATGTTGCTCTCGGCCGCCTTCCGACGCATCTCGGTGATAAAGCATTTTTCCCAGGCACTGCATTTCTGACCGAGACAAGCATCGGCGCGTGCGTCCAGCTTGTGCCACAAAGCGCTGGCTTCTGGCAGTGAGGCGAGCTCGGCACGGTCTCCGGTCTCGGTCGTCTTCTCCCATGCCGCGATGTCGCGGTACTGTTCGATCTCCTGCAAACCGCTCAGGACGGGCTGATCGGTCAGGTCATAGAGTTTTTTACGGCAGAGATAATTATTGCGTCCCTTCATGTAACAGACGCTCAGCCTGTTCTCGCCGTTAGGGAAAAGAGCCTGCTCAAGGAACGGAATATCTTTATGGAACAATTGTTCCTGTAGATTCTTGGTGCCGGTTGAAATGATCACGCGCTTGCCGGAACGAATCACCGGTACCAGGTAAGCAAGTGTTTTGCCGGTCCCGGTCCCGGCTTCCACGATCAGATGACGCCGTTCGGCCAAAGCCTGTTCAACGGCTTGCGCCATCTGTAATTGGCCGAGACGAAACTCGTACGCCGGGTGAGTGCGCGACAGTACGCCGCCCGGGGCGAAGAATTGGTAAAGGGAAACCTCTTCTTTTCGCGTCGCCGGCGAGCTTTGCTGAGTGGATGCCACAGAGTCTCTATAATAGCGAACAGCTCAACAAGCCGACCGTTCCTGACAATCCAAAAAGGATTCTTTGACACGTCTTAAGTTCAATTCGAAAGCCGAAACATCTGTGGGATTCCCTGTGGTTGCGATTGTAGGGCGTCCGAATGTAGGTAAGTCCACGCTCTTCAACCGTTTGGTTGGATCGCGCCGCGCTATCGTAGGCGACGAGCCTGGAATCACGCGCGATCGCCTTTATGGAGAAGCGGAGTGGCGCGGGCGCTGGATGAAGATCGTCGATACCGGCGGAATTTTGCCCGATGACAAAGACTTCATTCCTGCTGAGATTTTTCGCCAGGCCAAGGTTGCGCTGGAGGAGGCGAATGCCATCATTTTTGTGATCGATGGCCGGACGGAGCTGGCGGCTCCTGATCTCGAACTGGCACGAATCCTTATCCGGGGGGGCAAACCGGTCTTTCTCGCAGTCAACAAAGTCGATTCGGATAAGCAGGCAAATCTGGTGGATGATTTTCATCATCTGGGGATACGCCAAATCTTTCCTATCTCGGGCGAGCATGGCCGCGGCATCGACGATTTACTGGACGCGTTGCTGGAGGTTTTACCTGCGGCTGAAGCGCCGGAGGTTGAGCAACCGGAAGACGAAATCGAAGCGAAAGCAGAAGAATCCGGTGATGAGCCGGCGCCAGACCACCCAGCCACACCTGCTGAAGTCCGGGTAGCCATTATCGGCCATCCGAATGTCGGGAAATCTACTCTGCTAAACAGACTGACAGGGACCGGGCGCGCGATCGTGTCGCCGATACCCGGCACGACGCGCGATGCGGTCGATGAAGTGGTCGAGCGCGACGGGCTTCGGTTCCGTTTTATCGACACCGCCGGCATTCGCCGCAAGGGCAAGACGCACTTGATGGCGGAGAAGTTGTCGGTGGTGATGGCTCGTAAGCATCTGGAAAGCGCCGACATCGCGCTGCTCGTCGTCGATGCGACTGAAGGCGTCAGCCAACTTGACGCGGCTATTGCCGGATACGCGCACGAGAGCGGGCGGTCAGTGATCATTATCGTGAACAAATGGGATTTGTGGGGCGGGGATGATGACACAACCCGCGAGCGTCCGCGAACCGGAGCTGCCGCGCCGCACAAACAAATGCCTTCTGACCGCAAGGGTTATGAGCAGCGGCTGCGCTACGAGCTGAAATTCTTGAGCTATGCGCCGGTCTTGTTTGTTTCCGCTGCCACCGGCGCGGGGACAAAGGCGATCTTCTCGACGCTGGAAACGGTTGCTGCCGAGCGCCGCAAGCGCGTCACCACCGGGGAAATGAACCGCTTTCTCAAGCACATCGATTTTGATCGTGCTTCAGTGCCGGTCGGCCAGCGGATTAAGATCTATTACATGACGCAGGCATCGGTCTCGCCGCCTACGTTTATTCTCTTCACCGACCGTAAAGTGAAGCTGCACTTTTCCTATCAACGCTTTCTGGAGAACCAAATCCGCGACGCTTTTGGATTTATCGGCACGCCCATCTGGATCAAGAATCGCGCGCGTGATTGACGGTATTTTTCCGCAAGTCACTGCTGCTTGCCGATGAGACCTACTCGATCCACCCCGGAATTCCGTGCAATGTCGATCACGTCCGCAACATATTGAAAGTCGACTTCGTCGTCGCCCTTCACAAACGCAACCCGGTCGGAACGTTGCAAGAAGATCTTCTGCAAATGTTCCGGTAGTTCATCCCACGCAATGTCCTGCTCGTTGATTTTCAACGCGGGAGGCTGGTTGTCGGCCTTCCACACGATCTGAATCACGATGGTCTGGTTCGTGTGCGCAGTCTCATCGCTGTTTTGTGTCTGCTGCGGCACGTCCGCGACCAATCCTTTTTCCTGCGACATCGACACCACAACCATGAAGACGATGATTAATACCAGCAGAACATCAATCAACGGGGTGACGTTGATCTGCGGATTTGTTGACCCATTGCCTGACGTGGAGAATGCCATCTGGCTGCTCCTTCCAGGCACGCGCGTGTCTGTACAGATTGGACACGCGCTTTGGTCGCAAAGTTCCCGCGATGTTTTCAGATCGATTCGATGCAGATTCAGAAAATCATAGTGCTGGCTCTGGCTGTGGCGGCAGTGGCATTCCTTCGATGGGGGGCGCGGGAGGAGGATCGATCAGCGCAGCCAATTTCGGATAGCGCCCTGCAAAGAAATGGATTGAGTAGGCGGGAAAAAATACGATGAACGGAACCGAGATTAACGAGGTCAGATAAAGAATTCCTGCCAGAGCGATACTGCCAGCAACTACGGCTAGCGTAATGGTGTAAACGTCCCAGGTCAGGCCGGCCGTCTTTCCCGCCAGTACGGCGATAATTCCCAATCCGCCGACTGGAATAAGAAGAATAATCAACAGCACCATGGTGGCGATCCACGCAAGTATGCCGGCTGCGATCGCCAGCACAAGCTTCATACCCAGATATCCGGCGTAGCCAGCTTTTTCCTGCTTCATCATTACCCACCAGCGCATCCAAGCTTCGAAGGCAGAGATGTCGTCCAGTGCAATCTGCGGGATGAGGAAATCCTTACTAACGACTTCCAGAATAAGCAGACCAATCACGAATATGGTGAGGGCAAAAAACAAAGCAAACCCTACCAGCACCAAAGGAAGAATATGATCTTTTGGTTCCTGCAACCATCCCAAGGCAAACCCAAGAATCGCCGGTACTCCAACCAAAATGCCGAATCCTGCGAAAGAACCGAACGCAATTACCAGTTTCCAGAAAAAATAACGAACACCGGCGCGGTGACGCCGCTTCCAGCCCTTCCGAATCCGGCATTCCTTTTCGACAACACTGTCGAACAAAATAAACCGCATCACAGAACTCACATAAAGAAGAACCAGCCACAAAATAAAACCTGCGGCGGCCAACGCCGCAATTAAGCCTGCATACATTGCAGGATCAGACGGAAATGGAAAGCCCGGCGCAAGGAAATGTTCTGAACCGCGGGTATTGTGGGGAATACTCGGCATTTGGCATCCGCCGCCCGAACTCAATTCGCCGGCCAACAGGCCAACCAGAGCAATTCTTCCCCATTGCCCCAGCCGAAACGGGTGAAAGAGTACGCTCTTGGCACGTTCGTAAGCGGGGCTAATCGAATCTACGGCGGAGATAGGCACGGAGCACCTCGTGACACTGCGATCAGAGTCGCTGCAAAGTACCTGTGAATTCGCAGCAGGTCAACAGAATTTACACGGGATCCTGGCTTACCGCTTGAGCCCTACACGCTGAGTGGGCGTGGATGAAGTGCGATCTGTTCTCGCCAGCGATCAAATCCCTTTAACGCCAATTCGCACTGTAGGCGGTGCCGTTCCTTGCGATCGCGAACTCGTTCGCTCAAAGGAGGGAGCAAATCGAATGTGATATTCGCTGGCTGAAATTTCTTAGAATCCGCTTGAGTGATGTAGTGAGTCAAAGATCCGAATGCCGTTTCCCGTGGAGGGCTCACTGGTTGTTCGCCCAATGCCAACCAGGAAGCGTAGATACCAGCCAAAAGTCCGGTGGCAATCGATTCAACGTAGCCCTCGACGCCGCAGATCTGACCGGCAAACAGAACGCGAGGATGCTGCTTCATCTGCAAAATTTCGTTCAGCAGTGTCGGAGAGTTGATGTAAGTATTGCGATGAATCTGGCCGTAGCGCAGGAAGCGTGCATTCTTCAGTCCAGGAATCAGGCGCAAAACTTTCGCCTGTTCGGCGAACTTCAGATGATTCTGAAAGCCGACCAAATTGTAGGAATCGGCCCTAAGATTCTCCTGTCTAAGCTGTACGACGGCGTAAGGCATCTTGCCAGTGCGCGGATCTTTCAGTCCCACTGGCTTCATGGGCCCAAAGCGCAATGTGTCGTGTCCTCGCCGGCCTATTTCCTCGATCGGCAGGCAGCTTTCAAAATAATTCAGCTTCTCCCATTCGCGCTCTTCAACCGATTGCGCCGCAATCAAGGCATCATAGAAGCGGTCGTACTCTTCTTTGTTCATTGGACAATTGATGTAGTCCGCTGAGCCTTTGTCGTAGCGCGCCGCCATGTAGCAGCGATTCATGTCGATGGAATCCGATTCAACGATCGGACTGATCGAATCGTAGAAGTACAAGTGGGAGGAGCCGCTCAACCGGCCAATCTCCTGCGACAAAGCGTCGGAGGTTAGCGGACCGGTGGCAACAATCGTGATTGCATCGTCATCAATCTGACTGATTTCTTCCCGCCGCACACGAATCAACGGTTGGCGCGAAATTGCTTCGGTGACCTGAGTGGCGAATGCGATCCGGTCTACTGCCAGCGCGTGGCCCGCCGGCACCGCACAGTCGCGCGCAATTTCCAGCAGTCGCGATCCCGCTCTCCGCATTTCTTCCTTCAGCAGCCAGGGTGCGGTATTTTCACTTTCGGATTTCAGGGAATTCGAGCAGACGAGTTCGGCGAAATCACCGGTCTGGTGTGCTGGCGTAGAGCGCACAGGGCGCATTTCGCAGAGTTCAACAGCGACTCCGCGCTGTGCGCACTGCCAGGCTGCTTCGGAGCCCGCGAGACCAGCCCCAATAATTCGAACAGAAGAAGGCGTCACGGCTTGGAGGTCGCCGCCTGCAACGCATCCCCAATCAGACAAACTGCCTTCCACTCGTCTAGGAAGGTTGCGCCGAGATTCTTGTAGAAGTCGATCGCGGGCTTATTCCAGTCGAGAACCTCCCAACGCAGGCAGAAATAATCTTCATCCCATGCGACCTTCGCGACTCGCGCGAGCAGATCCTTGCCAATCCCTTTTTTGCGTAGCTCCGGGCGGACGTAAATGTCTTCAAGGTAAAGCCCAGATCGTCCCTGAAACGTCGAATAAAACTCGAAATACAAAGCATATCCCGCAGTCTCGCCGTTCCATTCGGCGATGAGAGCGCGGAATTTCGGATTTGGTCCAAATCCATCGCGTAGGATGTCTTCTTCGGTGACGATCGTTTCGTGATCGAGCCGCTCGTAGGTAGCAAGTTCGTAGATCAGCGTTTTGAGCAGTAAGGCGTCGTTGGCGGTAGCAGGACGAATCGAAAGCATACGGGTTGGCTCCGGCCAGGGATTTCCATCGGCCAGCCCGCTATTATACGAGGCCGTCTATCAATTTGGCTTTTCTAGAAGCGTGGATTGGCTGGCTACGCATTGCCAGGTTCCGTTGAAGTTGACCCATGTGTCGATGAACCGCCCGCGCCGCATGTAGGGTTTGCCATCAGTTTCGCCCTTTTCGCGGTAAAGCCCAGTTACCACGACGGTATCTCCATAAATTTCCATCGTCACCGGATCGTTCAAAATTTGCTCAGGATGAAGAGTCGGCCGTTTCACACTCGCCATAAATTGAGACTTATTCATGAGCGTGCCATCGTAATCGACGTACGTGAGCGTGCTGGCCAGGAGGGAGTCGAGCGCTTTGGAATCCTTGTGCTCTTCCGCCTGATTCCAGGCATTTTCCAACGCGGTTATCTTGGTGCGGATACTTTTGGCGTCAATACTTGCGGAAGACTGGGACCCACGGGCCTGGCTGACGATCGCAAGGAAAACCAGGATGAGTGAGGTTACTGTCAATGCTCTCATCGCAACAAATCCCCCTCACCATGCAATGTATGAGGCGCGGTGTTGTTGCGCAAGTGACATACAAAATGCGTAAGCTATGATGACTAGGTAACAGTTACTCCGTGGTCCGAGGTCGCAAAATGGCACGCGTCGCCCTAATTGAGCTCGAAGCAGCGTCACCAGAAGTCAAAGAAATTTACGAACAGAAGCTGAAAGGTAAGCCCGGTAATGTGCAAAAAGCCATTGCGCAGCGCCCCGACGTCCTGAAGAACTTTTTACCTTTTTATGCCAGCGTCGGACGCTCTCTCGACCGCAAGCTCTACGAGTTGATCTACGTACGCGTCTCGATGATCAACCAATGCCACTATTGCCTGCAGCATCATTTGTTGTCATCGAAGCGTACGGGTCTCGTTCCTGACGAATGGGCTGCTCTTAAGGCAGGAGATTATTCTCGTTTCACGGAAAAAGAACGAGCGGCTCTAACCTATGCGGAAAAGTTGACCCGCACTTTACACAGCGTGAACGACGGTGATTTTGTCGAACTCAAGAAGCACTTCACGGATGCAGAGATCGTCGATCTTCACATGCTGGTAGGATTGGCGAATCTGACGAATCGCTTCACTGATCCGCTTGGGCTAGAGCTTGAATTTCCCGAAGAGAAGATTTAAGTGCACGCGTGGCGGGCCATTCCATGCTGCGCGTTTTATTCTTAGAGAATAATTCGGTCATTCCCCACCCGTTTCGTTACTCGCTCCCGGTCCAGATATTCGAGCAGTGGAATCGCATATTTCCGGCTAATTCCGACGAGGTCCTTGAAACGGCCAACATCCATCTTCGTCGACTTCGCCTTCTCGCCGGACACGCGCTTGCGCAATTCCGTTAAGCAATCGCGGTGAAAAACCAGGTCGTCAGAAATTTTGACCAGTACTTTGTCGCGGAGCAGCAGTGTCACGATTTTTTGTGCCCGCGTTCGATCCACCTTCAGGCTCGCAAGCACGTCCTTAAGTGCCGGAACCTGCAACCCCGCTGATACAAAGGCCTTTTCGATGATTGCTTTGGATTCGGCTTCCTCGTCTTTCATCGTGACGTTACGTCCCGCGAGGTGTATCTGGTCGCCAGAAATTTCGAGTTGCTTTTCATGCACCAATTGCTCGATCAACGTTGCGATAAAGTTGCTGCCCAGCTTCAAGTGTTCGCGTAATGCTTCGCGGGAAATCCCTGGAGTAAGCGGATTCTGTTGGTGAAATCGCGTAATCGCCGCTAAAGCGTTTGTAGAGAATTGTTGGAAGATCTTGGCGGAGACCAAGAGTTCGCCGGTTTGCACGATCGACTTTTTGTCAAAAAGACCCTGCGCGATTGCCGCTACTCGCTTAGAGGTCCAACCGGTTTCAGAGACTGCCTGCGCGATCGTAAGGCCGCTCGTTTCTCTTCGCGCGATTCGCGCTTCCAGCACAACCTCCGGCGAAGCGCTATTCAGTACTTTGAGAAATTCGCTGGCCTCTATCTTCGTAATTCCTCGCGGCGGATTCGATGCATCCAGAACAACCCCGCCTCCGATCGTGACGAGCGGAGAAAATTGACGGATCACGAAGCGGTCTCCGGGCAAAAGCAAAGTAGGCTCAGCGAGTTTGAGCGTTGCAAACGCTTGTCCACCGTCGGACAATTCCTTTTTGTCCTGCAAAACTACGGTTGCGACTGTCTCAAACGTGTGAGTGTGCAAGTGAACTCGTGCGCGGTTCTTCACGGGCTTGACCGAACCCAAAATTGAAAGCAGAACATCTGCGCGGTTTGCGGCTGCAAAGTTCTGCGGCATCGCGAGAACCATCCCGCGGGCGAGATCGCTTTTCGAAACCCCTACCAGGTTCAACGCCGTCCTCTGGCCCGCAACCGCTTGCTTCGCAGGTTCGCCATGCACCTGCACGTTACGAACCCGCACACGCGCGCCTGAGGGAAAAACTTCGAGATCGTCGCCCTCGCGAATAGTGCCTGCCACTAGGGTTCCGGTCACGACCGTTCCGAAGCCCTTGATAGTGAAAACCCGGTCAATCGGCAGACGCGGCAGTGACGACGCATCTTTCGAAAAAGTTTCCAGCGCAGTCTTCGACAGAGCCAATTTCAGTTCTGCGATTCCCGCGCCAGTTAGCGAGCTGACGCTGACAATTGGCGATTTTTCCAGAAACGAACCACGCAGAAATTCCGACACCTCCATCCGCACTGCATCGAGCACCTCCGTGCTGACCAAGTCCGACTTCGTCAGGACTGTTATCCCCCGGCGTACATCGAGCATTCTGCAGATATCGAGATGCTCCCGAGTCTGCGGTTTAATCGAGTCATCGGCTGCGATCACCAGTAAAACTAGATCGATGCCTCCCGCTCCCGCGAGCATATTGCGGACGAAGCGTTCGTGCCCGGGAACGTCGACGAATCCTAGCCTGAGCGATTCTCCTTCGGGCTGCGGTAAATCGAGATGAGCGAAACCAAGATCGATGGTGATGCCGCGCCGTTTCTCCTCCTGCAGGCGATCGGCATCAATGCCCGTAAGCGCCTTAATGAGCGCGGTTTTTCCGTGATCAATATGCCCCGCAGTTCCGATGACAACCGATTTCATTTCGATCAGTATAGTTGCGCTCCAAAGAAGGTTGAATTTGCTGTGGAAATCGCTCTGCACGGCCCTTCTTGACGCTTTCGTCATCGTCGGCGAAATGCGACAATAGAGGTACCCCATGACCACTTCTGCAAGCCCTGTCATCACCCCGCAAGTTGTCCGCGATCACGGTCTCACGCCTGAGGAATTCGAAAAGTTGAAGCAGTTAATGGGCGGGCGCGAGCCAACGCTCACTGAGCTGGGCATCTTTAGCGTCATGTGGAGCGAACACTGCTCCTACAAGTCCTCTCGCGTTCATCTGAAGCGGCTACCGACCCGCAGCAAGCTGGTGGTGCAGGGACCCGGTGAAAATGCGGGCATTATTGATATCGGGGATGGATGGGCCTGCGCTTTCAAGATCGAGTCGCACAATCATCCTTCGTTCATCGAGCCGTTTCAGGGTGCTGCCACCGGTGTTGGCGGAATTCTGCGCGACATCTTCACCATGGGCGCCCGTCCGGTTGCTGTCATGGATTCGCTGCGCTTCGGGCCACTCCAGGCGGCTGTGTATGGTGGATTGAAACAGTCTGCCTCCGGTCAGGCTGAAATCCACAAGAATCACTCAGTGATGGAAGGCGTCGTGAGCGGCGTCGCCTCGTATGGCAATTGCTTCGGCGTGCCAAATCTCGGCGGCGAAACCAAGTTTGAGCCCTGTTACTCCGGCAATCCTCTCCTGAACGCTTTTGCTCTCGGCTTGGTGCGCAAGGACGAAATTTTCTACGCCAAGGCTGCCGGCGAGGGGAATCCTGTCATTTATGTGGGGTCGAAAACTGGCCGCGACGGCATCCATGGCGCCACCATGGCCAGTGAGGAGTTCAGCGAAGCTTCTGAGGCCAAGCGTCCCAACGTGCAGGTGGGCGATCCATTCCTGGAGAAGCTCCTGCTCGAGGCGTGTCTAGAGGCTATGCAGACCGGTGCGATCGTCGGCATTCAGGATATGGGTGCTGCGGGCCTTACCTGCTCGACCTGCGAAATGGGTGCCCGCGGCCACGTCGGTCTCGAAATCGAACTCGATCGGGTCCCGCAACGCGAAACTGGCATGACTCCCTACGAGATCATGCTCAGTGAATCCCAGGAACGCATGTTGCTTGTCGCGCAAAAAGGCCGCGAACAAGAAGTCTTCCGCGTCTTTGAAAAATGGGGACTCGATGCAGTTGAGATCGGCCACGTTACCTCTGACAACGTAATGCGCGTGCGTGAGCACGGCGCATTGGTAGCGGAGATCCCCAACGAAGCTTTGACCGATGACGCCCCGGTATACAAGCGTCCGTTGGAACGCTGGGAGCCACCTGTGCCACGGGAGACGCCCGAGCACATCAAGCTGGGCCAGCCCCGCGATCTCACCAGCGATCTGAAAGAGCTGCTGGGCAGTCCCAATATCTGCAGCAAACGCTACATCTGGCAGCAATATGACTCCATGGTTCAGACCAACACCATGGAGGGCCCAGGAGGTAACGACGCTGGCGTCATCCGCATCAAGGGTTCAAAGCGTGGTCTTGCCATGGCGCTCGATGGCAATGGACGCTGGTGCTATCTCGATCCTCGCCTCGGCGCTATGCATGCCGTTGCGGAAGCCGCCCGCAACGTCGCCTGCACGGGAGCGCTGCCAATCGGAGCCACCAATTGCCTCAACTTCGGCAATCCGGAGAAGCCCAATATCATGTGGCAGTTCTCCCAGGTCATCGACGGCATCACCAAGGCCTGCGAGGAACTCGAAACTCCCATCACCGGTGGCAACGTCAGCTTTTATAACGAAACCCTGGGCGAGGGAATTTACCCAACCCCCGTCATCGGGATCGTCGGCATCCTCGAAGATGTCCATAAAGCTGTCCGCCCCGAGTTTACGGAGGCTCGGCGCGTGGTGATCCTTCTTTCAGGCGCCGAGCCCGGCGACCTGGTCGACGCGGAATCGGCGTTTGGCTCGTCCGAATACGCCAAGACCATACTGGGAGCGCTTTGGGGATACCCACCAGCTTTGGAGCTGGAAAAGGAAGCCTCCCTGCAAAAAGCGCTCATCGAAATGGCTGGCTCCAGCCTGCTCGACTCGGCTCACGACTGTTCGGATGGGGGAATCGCCGTAGCTCTGGCCGAAGCGACTTTTGCTAAAGGCATTGGAATCAACGCCAAACTCAACTCCCAAGGTCTGCCACCCGAATTCGTCCTTTTCGGTGAGGACGCCAGCCGGATCATCATCTCTTGCGACCGCAACAACCTCACCGGAATCCAACAGATAGCTGTAAAATACGGTCTCTCAGCCGAAGTGATCGGCGAAACAGCAGGCCACGACCTAAAAATTGAGTTGGATGGCCACCCGGTCATAGAAGCAGAAGTGACGGATCTCCAGAACTCCTATGAAGGCGCTCTGGAGAGGGCATTGCGTACCGACAGCGACATGCACTGAGTCTCAGCGGAAGTCCTGAGCATCCAAAGCAACGCACCATAACCGGTAGGCCGGAGCAAAGCCATGAACTTCGACAAACTTCACGAGGAGTGTGGTGTCGTTGCCATCTACGCCCACCCCGAAGCCGAAAAGCTCGCCTACCTTGGTCTCCATGCCCTGCAGCATCGTGGGCAGGAATCCGCGGGCATCGTCACTTCCAATGGCATGACGCTGAACGCCCATCGCGCCATGGGCTTGGTCGCCGACATCTTCACCGAAGATGCTTTGTCTAAGCTGCGCGGAACGCTTGCCATCGGGCACACCCGCTACTCCACAGCCGGCGACTCTTCGCTCTTCAACGCCCAGCCCATCATGGTGCAATCGAACAAAGGCGCGACGGCGCTTGCCCATAACGGCAATCTGGTCAATGCGCTCGAAATCCGCAATCGGCTGGAGCGCCAGGGATCGATCTTCCAGACCACGAGCGATACCGAAGTCATCGTTCACCTGATCGCGCTTTCAAAAGAGCAGACTCTCCCCGAAGCGATCTCCGACGCGCTGCGTCGTGTGGAAGGTGCGTTCTCCCTCGTAGTGCTCAGCTCCGATCGCATTTTTGCGGCTCGCGATCCTCGTGGATTTCGCCCGCTGGCGATGGGGAGAATTCCTGCTCAACCCGGCGAAAAGCGCGACACCATCGTCTTCGCCTCCGAGACTTGCGCCTTCGATCTCATCGGCGCAACCTTCGAGCGCGATGTAAAACCCGGGGAACTAGTGATCGTTGGTCCCGAAGGCATTTCGTCGCACTTCTACGCGCCCGCAGCCGCACAATCGAGTTGCATATTCGAGCATGTGTATTTCTCGCGGCCGGACAGCATGGTATTTGGCCGCTCGGTGCAGGAGAGCCGCGAAAATCTCGGCCGCCAGCTCGCCCGCGAAGCTCCTATTGTTGCCGATGTCATCGTTCCCGTTCCGGACTCCGGCGTAACTGCGGCAATCGGCTACTCTGCGGAGAGCGGCATCCCGCTGCGTTTCGGGCTGATCCGCAATCACTACGTCGGCCGGACTTTCATTGAACCGCGCCAGACGGTTCGCGATTTCGGCGTGCGGCTCAAGCTCAATCCTGTTCGCTCCTTGCTCGAAGGCAAGCGTGTAGTGCTGATCGACGATTCTATCGTTCGCGGAACCACCAGCCGCAAGATCGTTCGACTCATACGCGGCGCGGGTGCAAAAGAAGTTCACATGCGCATCTCCTGCCCGCCCACGATCTCGCCCTGCTTTTATGGCGTGGATACTCCGTCGAAAAGCGAGTTGATCGCCGCCAACAAATCGATTGAAGAGATTCGTGAATTCATCGGCGCCGATTCGCTGGCGTACCTTTCCCTCGATGGCCTCAAGACGGCCTGCGGCGAAGGTGAGAAAACCGTTTACTGTACGGGTTGCTACACCGGAAAATATCCCACCAATTGGGTGGATGTCGAAGAGATTCAGCCCGCCGTCGTCAAGAACTAAGCTTTCGTTTTCTTCCGATCACCTTGCCGCTTGCCGAAAAAGCGTTGATTGCCCGCATTCGCCGCCAGGTCTCCCGAAGCGCTGCGGTCCGGATCGGTATCGGCGACGACTGCGCCGTGCTTCGTATTCCCGTTGGACACGAAGCCCTGGTCACCACAGACTTCAGCCTGGAAGGCATTCACTTCCGCCGTGACTGGCATTCGCCGGAGTCAGTGGGCCATCGTTGTCTGGCGCGGGGCCTGAGCGATATTGCAGCCATGGGCGGACAGCCCATCGCAACTTTTATTTCTCTCGCGCTCCCTCGCGGGACTCCACAAAGGTGGATCGATGGCTTCTCTCGCGGCCTTCTTGCGTTGGCAAAAAAATGGTCGATAACTCTTGCTGGCGGGGATACTGCTGAATCTCCCGCAGGAATTCTCGCGGATGTCGTCGTCCTCGGTTCCGCGCCGAAAGGCAAAGCGATTCTTCGTTCCGGCGCACGCCCCGGCGACTTCATTTACGTGACTGGAAAGCTCGGCGGCTCGGCCGCAACGCTCCATCGGCTGATGAAGAATCCCAGATCAAAACTAGCCCTGCGCGATTTTCCCAGCCATTTTTTCCCAGAGCCGCGCCTTGAAGTAGGTCGCATCCTCCGGGAGAAAAATCTTGCCACATCCATGATCGATCTCAGTGATGGACTCTCAACCGATCTCAGTCACATCTGTGACGAAAGCAGCGCCGGCGCTGAGATTTCTGCCGAAGCCATTCCGCTCGCCGCCATCGGCCGTCCTGCGACGAAAGTAAAACTCGACTCCGCACTTCACGGAGGCGAGGACTATGAACTCCTCTTCACTGCCTCGCATCGCAAAAAAATCCCCAGCCAGATCGACGGAATACCGATCACTCGTATCGGTCGCATCACCGGTAACAAAAAAATAGTATTACTGAATAAAGGAAGAGCCTCCGAACTCAAGCCACGCGGCTGGGAACACTTCACCCGTTAAATTCTCAGCTCATCGACTATCGCGTCAAAATCCATAAAAATGATCCTTCGCAGTCTAGTGCCCTTCATGGTTCCAAACTGGCCTGCACATTACCCCCGTCACCTTCGTGTCTCTATCCCCGCCCTTCGATCCGGACTAGAGTAGAGCCATGTCGTACCGAATCTTTTCCCTCGTGATTCTTGGCATGTTGGCACTGCCGAGCGTGGCTCTCCAGCCGAAGCCTTTTACGGTGGATGACGCCTTCGTGCAAAAAGAGTTTGGCGATACCTGCAAGCTCATCCCCGGCCCGCAACCCATGATCGGCGATCTTGATGGCGACGGCGTTGACGACCTGGTCGTTGTTGCACACTGCAAGAACCCGGCGCTCGATCAGACGGACGACAGCTTCACCATCATCGATCCTTACAATTCTTTCTTCGGATACGGTGACGCTCGCGTCACCTCGCAATTCGCATCCGAGGACCCCATGACTCGCGGTTTGGTTCTGCTGGTAATTCACGGCAGTGGTCCCGATGCCTGGCACTCCGATCACCCCAAGGCAAAGTTTGTCATCATCAATCTGCCCTTCAAGCAGGTAGCCGTTCGCAAGCTAGCCGTAAAGAAGAAGACCATTATGGCCATCTATGCCGAAGAGAGCGGCGCCGAGAACACAACCTCTGCAACCTTCTGGGATGGACGCAGGTATCGCTATGCTCCACTGGGCTCAGGTCTGGACGCGGACAACTAAAGCTTCGACAATCCGTTTAATTTAAGCCGCTACCAGAGCTACGCCGAATCTGTTTCCTTTCGACTCGTCACCCATCCTTCGCGCGCTTCGTTCTATTTTCCTTCGTGAACCTCGGTGCCCTCTGTGGTGAATGACTTGCGCCGTCGACTCATTCGAGGTGGAACTCGCCACCACTCCACTCCTCCGGCGCCACATCGGCAATCGTTTCCGTGAAATCCCATCGGTGACCGTAAAAATCCTGGGCATTGTACTGCCGTTCGCCATAGGGATGATCCTGCGGCTCTGTCAGGATGACGGCACCGTTCTGCCGCGCTCTTTCGCAGTGACCCTTTGCATCTCCAATTCGAACTTGCGTGACATGCGACTTGTTAGGCGCTATCGTGCCTTCAGCAATCGTGAAACAACCCTCACCGGCACGCATCTGTATCCGGTGATTCGCAATGCGGAGACGAACCGTAAAGCCAAATGCCTTGGCCAGCCAATCGGCAGCGACGCTGGGGTCCGGATAAATCAGCACTGGAATTACGGCGCATGGTGGCACAGAGCGATTGAATTTCATCCCGAAACTTTATCATTCGCGAAGCCAAGAAGTGTCCCACCATCGCGCAACTCGGCTTGTCTTTTTGAGCGAGCCTTTCTTAAGCCGATCGGGCTTCCCCTATAATCCTCGCCATGGATCTCGAACAGAAGCTCGCCGAACTCAAGACTCGCAACCAGCTTGCCGAAGAGGGCGGAGGTATGCAGCGCCGCGAACGTCAGCACAAAGAAGGCAAGATGTCGGCGCGCGAGCGCATTGAATTCCTGCTCGATGACGGGACGTTCGAAGAAACCGACAAGCTGGTCACTCACCGCTCAAACGATTTCGGCATGGCCGAACAGAAATATTATGGAGACGGTTTCGTCACCGGCTACGGCCGCATCGATGGCCGGCTTGTCTTCGTCTTCGCCCAGGATTTTACGGTTTTCGGTGGATCGCTTTCTGAAACTAACGCCGCCAAGATCGTTAAGATTATGGATCTCGCCGGCAAAACCGGCGCGCCCCTCATCGGGCTCAACGACTCCGGCGGCGCACGCATCCAGGAAGGCGTGGTCTCCCTCGCAGGGTACGCCGATATCTTTCTGCGCAACACGTTGTACAGCGGAGTCATTCCGCAAATCTCCGCCATCATGGGACCATGTGCCGGCGGCGCGGTTTACTCACCCGCCATCACCGATTTCATTTTGATGGTGAACCATACTTCCTACATGTTCATCACCGGCCCCGGCGTTATCAAGACCGTCACTCACGAGGAAGTCACCAAAGATGAGCTCGGCGGGGCGCACACTCACAACGAGACCTCGGGCGTGGCTCACTTCCAGGCACAGGATGACGC
>Ga0206971_10080_pt1 | contig 34277 bp, 24 predicted proteins | sample Alteio_BWOrgHeat_85_FD_152917 | JGI IMG/M metagenome (GOLD analysis project Ga0206971, IMG submission 152917) | Enriched cells from forest soil in Barre Woods Harvard Forest LTER site, Petersham, Massachusetts, United States -... | ecosystem: Environmental > Terrestrial > Soil > Temperate forest >...
CGCATTGGCGACGGAATATCTCCGTTTAAACCAATCTGAAAAAGCGCTCTGGTATTATGAGGACCTTATTAATAATCACCCTAACTATATAGGCACTTACTATCATTTAGGGAAATTATATGAGGCGCTTGGCCGTAAGCAGGATGCTGTTAATATTTATGAAAAGGGCATGCAAATAACCAAAGAGAAGCGTGATAATCATGCTTTTTCAGAACTGCAGACAGTTTACCGGGAAGCAACAGGGTATGATGAAGATGATTATTAAGATAGATCAATTACGGGTTGTTACCCAATGCTTTAAATAAACTAATATTGAAAAAACGCGACTTCCTGTTTATGCGCGATGTACTGCTGTACACGTTTAGTGCATTTGGCGGTCCGCAGGCGCATTTGGGTATAATGCTGCGTGAGTTTGTGCAAAAACGCCGTTACATTACAGAGGAAGAATTAATGGAACTAAACGCGCTGGCACAGGTTTTACCCGGCCCGTCATCTACACAAACTCTTATTGGTATTGCCTGGAAAGTCGGCGGCTTGCAGCTGGCTATTATAACTTTTTTAATATGGGTGCTTCCTTCGGCAACTATTATGTGTATGGCAGCCATCAGTTACAAAATGTTTGCCAACCGGGGCCGTGTTGCAGATGTACTGCGTTTTATACAGCCCATGGCTGTGGGTATTGTAGCTTATGCCACTTATACATTTGCGCATAAATTTTTAAAAACCCGGGTAAGTACCATGTTGGCGATAGGCTCGCTGATCGTCACACTCATTTTGCAAAACCCTTACGCGTTCCCTATTCTTATTTTATTGGGAGGGATCATTTCATCGGCATTGGAGGCACAACCGCAGGAAAGCGAATTGCGGGTTAAGTTATTTTCAAATGTAAACCCCAATAAGGTAGCTTATTTTATCGGGATACTGCTTGCTTTTGCTGCCTTGGGCGCTATCATTAACCGTACGTCGCCCTTTAGCTTACCCGTACGTTTATTTGAAAATTTTTACCGCAATGGTATTATCATATTTGGCGGCGGGCAGGTTTTGGTGCCATTAATGTATACTGAATTTGTTGAGGTTAAGCATTACCTGAGCAGTTCCGAGTTCCTTTCGGGTTATGCGCTGCAACAGGCTTTGCCGGGACCCACGTTTTCATTTACCTCTTTTTTGGGCGGCGTTACCCTTGGCAATAAAGGTTATGGCATTGGGGGGCAAATTATAGGGAGCATTATAGCGGTAATAGGTATAAATCTGCCGGGCTTTATTCTCATCCTGTTTATTGTACCCTTCTGGAACGACCTGAAAAAAATAGCGCGCATAAAAAATTCATTAAGCGGTATTAACGCGGTAGCCGTAGGCTTTATGGCAACCGCGTTAATATTATTAACCAGGCCATTCGGCTTAAACTGGATGGCTTATTTAATAATGGTGTGTACTTTCCTATTGTTAAATTTTACAAAAATAAAAACCCCGGTAGTTATTATTATCGGGGTTATTCTGGGATTAGTATTTTGATGCCCGATTTCGTCAGGGTACCTCTAAGTTTTATTAGTAACCCGCAAAAGCTGTATAATTTGGTGCAGGCAGGTTTGCTATTTTAGCCGCGGCATTGGTTAAAAGTACAATGTTATGTTCGCCGTATTTTTTGTTAAGATTTTGAATGGTTAGCCATTGCTGATATTTCACCGGGATCCTTGTAGCTTTTTTCTGAACAAAAAAAGCGGGGTCTGTTGCTACCATTGCCTGTACAGCTTTATAAAACTCCTCCGATGTTGGCGCCGGTGAGTGCATGCTTGGATAAGCCTCACCCCAGGTTGCATAAAAATTATTAAATAGTTTTTCTTTTTCGGGATCGGTATGGTATACCCAGGGGCTTGAAGTATTATATAAATAATCTACGTATACTTTAAAATTCTGGTACTCGGGGTTTTGCGTCAGCGACTGCTTTATACAATCGGTATTGTTTTCAATAAGGTTTGCAATATTTTGTGGGTCGCGGGTAGTTAAAATTTCATTGATAGGGCATTGAGCTGCAGCATTCATACCGAATGCCAACAAGCATATAAGTAGTAATTTTTTCATGATCAACCTCGTTTATAAATCGGTAGTATAAATATACAACATAATTATATCGATATTGTTACAAAAAATGAAAATAATTTTTATAGCATGTTTAGTTATAGACGATCTGCTTTTGCGGGTTGTTCAACTCAATTGCAGATTGTCATTTATATTTATTTCTGTATTTTAAGGGACTGAAATTATACTATGAAAAACCTGATCTTATTTATATTGCTGCTTGCTACGCTACCCGCCGTTGCACAGATGGGAGTTAATACCGATGATGCCGCTTATATAAAAGCGAATTATACCAAATATGAATACCTAATACCTATGCGCGATGGAAAGAAACTGTTCACATCGGTATATGTGCCTAAAGACCAATCAAAGAAATACCCGTTTATGATGGACAGGACGCCTTATAGCGTAGCGCCATACGGGGCTGGTGTGTATAAAACTTCATTGGGTCCTTCATCGCAGTTTTTGCATGATGGTTATATTTTTGTTTACCAGGACGTTCGCGGACGCTTTATGAGCGAAGGTATTTTTGAAGAAATGATGCCCGAACTGGAAGTGCATAAAACAAATAAAGACGTAGATGAAGGCACCGATACCTACGATACTATCGACTGGTTGCTTAAAAATGTACCCAATAACACAGGCAAAGTAGGCATATGGGGAATTTCTTATCCCGGCTTTTATACTACTGCCGCGTTATTAAGCAGGCACCCGGCGTTGGTGGCCGCGTCGCCGCAGGCCCCTATGTCTGATCTCTGGCGCGACGATGGCTGGCACAATGGCGCATTCTTTTTAGTGGCCAATTTTGGTTTTTATCCCGGTTTCACCAACAGGCAGGATGATAAACCCACCCAGCGCCGGGGCGGCCGCTTTAATCCCGGTACAAACGATGGCTACGATTTTTTCATGAAGATGGGGCCAATGAAAAATACCAATGACAAATATTACAAGGATACCATACGCCTTTGGAACGAAATGATAGACCATCCGGATTACGACCAGCACTGGAAGGCCAGGAATGTGCTATATCATCTGCATGATATTAAAACTGCCGTATTGGTTACCGGTGGCTGGTATGACGCGGAGGACCTGTACGGCGCTATTAATACGTATAAAACCCTGGTGAAAAATAACCCGGCAACGCCCATATATTTTACCATGGGCCCCTGGGTGCATGGCGGCTGGGCGCGCGGCCCGGGCGATAGGTTGGGCGATGTTTACTTCGGTGGCCCAACAGGCCCTTATTATCGTGATAATATTGAGTTTAAGTTTTTTAGTCATTACCTAAAGGGCACGGATATGAACCTACAACCTGTAAATACGTTCGAAACAGGTGTAAACCAGTGGAAAACCTATAAAACATGGCCGCCTAAAGAAGCGGAAGAAAAACAATTGTACCTGCTGCCCGGCGGTAAATTATCATTCGCCGCGCCAACCGAAGCAAAAGACAGTTATGACGAATATGTTTCTGACCCCGCTAACCCTGTTCCGTTTGTACCTGGCAAAAGTATGGACATGAACCGCGAATACATGACCGGCGACCAGCGCTTCCTGGCAGGGCGAAAGGATGTTTTAAGTTACCAAAGTGATGTGCTTGATAAGGATATTACTATAGCAGGCAATATATGGGCCAACCTTAAAGTAGCAACTACTGGTACCGATGCCGATTTTATTGTAAAAGTATTAGATGTTTACCCCGATACTGCTGCTAATAGCATAGCTACGGGCGTTGGCGTAAAAATGGCCGGTTATGAACAAATGCTGCGCAGCGAACCCATACGAGGCAAATATCGTAACGCGTTTGATAAACCCGAACCTTTTGTGCCCGGCCAGGTAACCCCGGTTAACTGGGAGCTACAGGACATTTTGCATACCTTTAAAAAGGGCCACCGTATTATGGTGCAGGTTCAAAGTAGTATGTTCCCCCTCATAGACCGTAACCCGCAAACTTTTACTAATATTATGAAGGCCAATGAAAGCGACTTTAAAAAAGCTACAGAGAAAATATACACATCGAAGTTGCACCCGAGCTTTTTAAAAGTTAGGGTGATGGAATAAAGAACCGGAAAAAAAATGAAAGAGTTCATGTTACTTATCCGCAATGAAGACGACAGCAAAACAGATTTTTCGTCCGAAAAAGACAGGGAGTTTTTAAAAGCCTGCGAGGTCTATATTGAGGGGTTGATTAAAAACGGAAACCTGGTAAAAGCACAGCCGTTAATTAGAGAAGGCAAAATGTTAGCCGGTTCTGATGGCGCTTGGACGGTAGGCCCCTATAGCGAAAGCAAGGAAGTGATAGTTGGTTATTACCATATCCTGGCAAATGATTTGGACGAAGCAATTGCTATTGCAAAAGACAACCCCGAATTTGCCTACACCACAACAGCACGGGTTGAGGTAAGGCCGATAAAAGCGAAAGAGGTAGCTACTGCGTACGTTTACCCTAAATAAAACTTATTTAAATTTCAGCACATAAAAAATTGCCGGCATCATTTTTACATCCTCTTGGTCATTTATCATATAAAAACAATATGCATCGCCAACATTGTCTTTGTGGAGGGCAACCACCATGCAATTTTTATAGTCTTGCCCAAATTCCTTCGCTAACGGCACCATGCACGTTGCCCCCCAATCGGCGTTGAATTCCTTTTTAACTGCCTCCGGCGGAAACATTTTAATAGTTCCCTTACCTAATCGTCCGCCCGAAATATTTAATAGTATGGCCTGGAAACTCATTGGGTAAAATTTATTGGGGCTTATGTTACTTATAACTCCTGGGTCTTTTTTCATAGCTTCAAATTGTTTCATTAAACTGTCTAAAGGCCTTAGGGCATATCTCACTTCGAAATTATGTCCCGGAAATTTAACCGCATATTCATAATTCATTTGGCTGTTTTTAATGATTAGCGTTTCTTCGGAACCCGCCGGTTTATCAAAACTCATTTGCGCGCGCGTAAGCAAACTGGTGAAGGTTGAAGGAAGATCAATAAGCCGGGCGCTTACGGTAAAACAAACAGCGATAAATAAAATGATAAACCATATTGGTTTACCCTTAAAAATATTTTTAGTTTTCATGATTCGAACAAGGTTTATAGTGGAAAGGTAGGTATAAATAATTAAGATAATAATTACATTAGGCGAATAATTTACCAGTGATTTATGAAAATAAACTTACTAATATCTATAGTTTGTTGCCTGCTGTATGTTGACCAAAGCTTTGCGCAAAAACGGAATGTGTATTTTTTAAAAAATTCGGGCGCAGAAGTTAAAGTAATTGACAGTGCTGATTTTATACGAATAGTAAGTGAACCCGATTCAGGTTCGGTTTTATTTAATGTTTCTGAAATGTATTTAAATAAGGCACGAAAGCTGATTGGTAAAAGTTCGCGAGTAATGCCGCTCTCACTGGAAGGGCAATGTATAACTTATTACCCGTCAGGAATAAAACGGGAAATAGTAAACTACAAACAAAATATTAAAGATGGTGATGCTTATGAATTTTATCCGAATGGCCAGCTTTATACTTATAAAAAATATATTTCCAGTAATTCGGGCACAGATGCCCGGTTTTTAATAGTAAGCTGTAATGACTCTACTGGTAAAGCACTCACTGTTAATGGAAATGGCTATTACATCCGCTATGACGAAAACTTCAAAAATATTGTAGAAGAAGGGAATGTAAAATCAGGCTTAAAAGATGGGAAATGGCAAGGCATATTTGAAAATAGACTTGGAAATAAAATAAACAGGGCATTATTCACTGAAGAGTATAATACCGGTAAATTAATTTCGGGACAAGTGGTTGATGAGAATAATAAAACATATAATTATACAGTCCGCGAAGCCCAGCCTCAATATAGAGGCGGCATGGAAGCTTTTTATCGTTATTTAGCTCAGAATATAAGGTATCCTTATAATGCCAGGCGTAATAATATATCCGGAAAAGTTATTTGCCAATTTGTTGTTGAAAAAGATGGTTCATTAACGGATTTTAAGGTGATACGAAGTCCCGATAATGATTTGAGCGAGGAGGCTTTGCGTATTTTGCGGCAATCACCAAACTGGATGCCAGGCATACAATTCGGTCAGCCTGTAAGAGTTATGTATACCGTACCTATTGATTTTACATTAGGTACTCCAAGGTAATTACATCACCGCCAACTCCCTGTTATACTTATTTCTATAATTCACGGGCGATAACCCGGTTATCTTTTTAAACAGGTTACGGAAAGCTTTACTATCCGAATACCCTATGGCATACATGATCTCGTTAATGTTTTCGCGGCCCGATTCGAGGCTTTTTTTTGCGGCCTCAATTTTTACGCGCTGCAGATATTCGACCGGGGTGTTGGATGTTGCTTTTTTAAAGCGCCGCTCAAAATTACGTTTGCTTATGGCCACCATTTCTGAAAGTTGATCAATAGAAACTTTATTGGCCACATTGTTCTCCATAAAAAGCTGCGCTTTTTTTATAGGCTCGTCTTCATGCTCTTTTTGCCCCGAAAAAATGGCAAACGGCGACTGGCTTTTACGCTCTATCTCTATCTCCATTAATTTAGCGCAGAATACGGCCATTTCGCGCCCACAGTATTTTTCAACCAGGTAGATCAATAAGTTAAGGAAGGAGTAGGCCCCGCCGCTGGAGTATAACCCAACCTCATCGGTTATTATTTTTTCGGCCTGTAGTTTTACATCCGGGAAAGCTTGCCTGAAGGCCTCGGCGGCCATCCAGTGGGTTGAACATTTTTTGCCCTTTAACAAACCTGTTGAGGCCAATAAAAACGCCCCGGTGCATAGGCTGGCTACTTCGGCCCCTTGTTTATATTGCTGTATGATCCAGGGGATGTATTCGGCATTTTGTTTTACCCCCGTTGGTATATCCCCATTGAAAGCGGGTATAATGATGAGGTCGGTTTTATCCACATCCTTCATCAATACATCGGGGCGTACCGAAAATAAACCATCGTATAAAGAGGTCTCCGTATTTAATCCTACCATGTGTATGTTGAATGCAGGTTTTTTGCCTGCTGCCGCCAAAGTTTGGTTTACGGTTGCCAATATTTTGTAGGCACCTATTACGCTGCTTAATATACAGGGGCTGTTTGGAACTAAAATGCTGACGTGTTTCATAACTTGTTTTTTACATTAATTTAACCGGTTGATAATATGGTAAAACTAATATAAACATTTGTCGCGATCAACCCCTAAGGTTGGCGTAAAAACACACCATAAATCTGTTTAAATGGGCGTAGGTTTGGATAATAAAACTTAAAACCATTAAAAACAAAAAACTATGGACGGCTCAGTAAACATTTTAAACTGGTTTGAAATATCGGTAAGCGATATTGCCAGGGCTAAGAAATTTTATGAAACAATATTCTCCGTTAAAATGGATGAAATGGAAATGATGGGAATGAAAATGGCTTTTTTCCCAATGGAAAACATGAATGGCAAGGTATCAGGCGGATTGGTACAAGGCCCAATGCATAAACCAAGTGCCGATGGCGCGAAGATATACTTTAATGCCGACGACGGTATGGAAGCTATACTGGCGAAAATTGAACCCGCGGGAGGCAAAGTAACCATGCCTAAAACCCTCATCACCGATGATATTGGCTATATGGCGTTTTTTATGGATAGCGAAGGCAACGGGGTTGCTTTGCACTCAAGTAAGTAAGCCCCAAGCCCCCCTTAGCAAATTCTTTCTATAACGATGGGTTTTAAACCCATCGTTATAAAAGGATATTCTGCATATATATATCCTGCCTAACCGTGTGCGCTATGCAGCTTTGGTACACGGGATCAATTTCAATGGGCGATAAATAGTAGGTTACCCCTTCATAAACAAAACTATCCTCCGAAACATCTATCTCTAACAGTGGAGTATAAACCCCGGTGCCAACCGCTTTTAATACAGCCTCCTTGCGTGTCCAGTATTTAAAAAAATCAATATCGGGATTTGGGGCCGCGCGTATATTTTTCTGTTCATTAAGCGTAAAATAATCATCGTAATTAAAATTAACGGGGCCGGTTAATTCTATATCAATACCAACTTTCCCATTATCCGTAGCGCAACACACCACTACATTGCCCGAATGTGAAATGTTAAAATCAAACCCTGTATTAAAATATGGCCGCTGCCAGGGGTTATAATGCAGGTCGGCCAGGCTTAAATTTAACCCAAACCGATTTAAAAGTTCTAAAATTAACAGGTTACCACATACAGAAAGTTGTACATCAAGCGGATTTCTTTTTAACAGAATAGTATGTTTGATAGCCGGTGGTATAAGCATCATTTTTTGCGCCAGTTCATCACTGCTCCAGGTTTTATTAAGTTCTGAGTAATAGCAAATTATCATTTGTAATAATCTTGTATCAATGAAAAAAAGCGTTAAACCATATTTTTTTATTTTATCTAAAAATATACAAACAATGCTTACTATTGAGCGTAGTTAAGCCTGAACTATATTTATAAACCATACCCCTAAAGTAACTATATTTTATATGAACTCACTGAGTATTGTACTCGGGGCCAATCGGCCAGACCTGATCCGGGAGGAAACACTGGCTACTTTATTTTATAGGTCGGCTGTTAACCATGCGGATAAAACCGCGCTTATTTTTAATGGCCAAACTTTAACCTATGCCGAATTGGACCGATGGAGCAACTCTGTAGCCGATTATTTGAACAAAAAAGGAATTGCACGAAATAGCAAAGTAGGGGTATGGTGGCAACGCGGTTTAGAGCTGCATGTGGCTATTTTAGGAATAATTAAAGCAGGCGCGACTTATGTGCCGATAGACCGTGAGATCCCGGCTGAACGGGTGGAAATGATATTGGAAGAAGTGGGTGCCAATGGCGTGTTCAGCTTGCAAAAATTAAATTCACCCTGCCAGCGGTTAAGGGTGAAGCCAATGCCTTCGCCGCATGATGCGGTTAAAGTACCCAAAGGCCCACAGCCAAATGATTGTGCGTATGTATTGTATACGTCAGGCAGTACAGGCAAGCCTAAGGGGATACCTATAAGCCATAAACAGATATGCCACCTTGTACGTGCCGAGCAAACCGTTTTCAACATCAGGGAAACTGATAAAGTGTACCAGGGATTTTCAGTATCGTTTGATATGTGGTGCGAAGAAACCTGGATAAGTTATTTTGCGGGCGCCACTATTTGGGTGGCCGATAATACTACCTCAAAAGCCATTGATGAATTAGGCGATATCCTGAGAAAAGAAAAAATAACCATACTGCACGCGGTGCCCAGTTTGCTGGCAGTAATGGAAGATAGTATATCATCCCTTCGCCTGGTAAACGCCGGGGGCGAAGCCTGCACGCCGCAGGTATTGGCTAAGTGGTCAAAACCCGGTATGCAGTTTTATAACAGTTATGGGCCAACAGAAACTACCGTAACAGCTACCATAGCCCCCTTAAACGCCGGCGACCCGATTAAAATAGGGCAGCCATTGCCTAATTATAACCTGGCAGTGGTTGATAAGGCTTTAAATATTTTGCCTTACGGCGAAGAAGGCGAATTAATAATAACCGGCCCTGGCGTTGCATCAGGTTATGTTAAATTACCTCAGCTTACCCAGCAAAAGTTTGTGCCCAAACCCAGCTCATTTACTGGGTTGCCTGGTAATATGATATACCGCACCGGTGATGCCGCTGTAATTAATAAAGATGGCAGCGTTGACCTTCATGGCCGTTTTGACGACCAGATAAAGCTGCGCGGATACCGGATAGAGTTAGGCGAAATAGAGACCAGGTTAAACGCCATAGCAGGGGTTGCATCGGCGGTTGTAGCAGTAAAACAGGATGGAAACGGGCAGGATCAACTGGTGGGCTATGTGGTAATGGACGGGCTGAATTGTATTGAAGAGAACCTGTTCCGGATTGAATTGGCTAAAACCCTGCCCTCCTATATGGTGCCGGGCACTATTATGGCTATTGATGAAATGCCCCGTATGCCAAGCGGTAAAATAAACCGCAAGGCGCTTCCGGTGCCTGCCTCATTCACGGCGCCAACCAATCTTAAAAATGCGATCGATCTTAACGCCCCCGCTGCCGACAGGATACTGGCGGTACTGCGTGGTATATTCCCTAATAAAGAGATCGATCCATCCATGGATTTTTTTGATGACCTGGGCGGGCACTCCCTGTTGGCCGCGGGTTTTGTATCGCAGCTGCGCCGGGATGCCAATTTGCCGGGGGCCTCGTTAAAAGATATATACCTTAACCGCCCCTTAAGCAAATTAATAAGCGTTTGGGAAAGCCAGCCCGCGGTTAAACCCAAATCAAAACGCGATTATAAAAGGGTGCCGTTAACTACTTACCTATTTTGCTGGCTGGCGCAAACCATATCCCTGCTATTGATCTATGGTTTATTTGCCTTCCAAATATTTATACCTTATTTGGGTTATTATTACATAGACCAGGAAACCAGCAACGTGGCTTATTCTATTATTACTTCGCTGGTTTTGTTTTCGTTTATTCCGCCCATATTTACCATTATATCTATCGGCGCGAAATGGCTGGTGATAGGTAAAATGAAAGAAGGAAATTACCCCTTATGGGGCAGCTATTATTTCAGGTGGTGGTTTGTAAAAACTATTCAGCGCCTGTTGCCCGCGCAGTTTTTAAACGGTACGCCACTTTATCCCCTCTATTTGCAGTTATTAGGGATGAAAATAGCCCCAAATGCCCAGATAAGCGATTTTAGCTTTGGCGCCGAGGACCTTATAACCATAGGTGCAGATGTAAGCCTAAGCTCGCAAACCAACCTAAATAATGCATTTGTTGAGGACGGGCTACTTAAACTGCGACGGATAACTTTAGGCGATCACGCTTATATTGGCAGCAGCTCTATAATTTCGGGCGATAGCCATGTGAAGGACTGGGGTGAACTGCAGGACCTTAGTTTTTTACCCCCCGGCAAAACTATTGAAGAGGGTGAAGTTTGGAGGGGAAGCCCCGCGATATTTAAAGAAAAGAAAAATATTGCCGACCTGCCGCAGCCGCTAACGGTATCAACTTTTACCCGGAGAAAATATAAGCTGATATTTATTCTGTGTATGATGATATTCCCGGTGATAATTTTATTGCCGTTGCTGCCAACTATTATTGAAATAAACCGGATGGATAACGCCGCACCCGATTATAATTTTAATTATATGGTGAATGTGCCGGTACTGGCCATATTGTATATATGCCTGTTCGCTTTGGAGACTATTCTGCTTGCCCGTATTTTACAACGCGGGATAAAGCCCGGAAAATATTCTGTTTATAGCACGTTTTATGTACGTAAGTGGTTTGCCGATCAGTTAATGTCATTGAGTCTTATTGTAATGCACCCCATATACGCCACGGTTTATGTGGCCGCTTATTTCAGGGCGCTTGGGGCGAAAATAGGCAAGGGCACAGAAATATCAACCGCGAGCAATGTAACGCACCCCTTATTAGAGATTGGCGATGGCGCATTTGTTGCCGACGCGGTTAGCCTCGGCGAGTCAGATATTCGCGGGCAACAGTTAATATTGGATAAAACAACCATTGGCAACAAGAGTTTTGTGGGCAACAGCGCCCTTATTCCGCAGGGTTATCATTTAAATAATAATATGCTCATCGGGGTACTGTCTGTTCCGCCTGATGGGCAGCAAATGATTGACGATACCGCCAGGGATTGGTTCGGTTCGCCTGCTATCCCGCTTCCGAGGCGGCAGGAAAGCACCCCTTTTGGCGAAGAGTTGACCATCAACCCCAATAATTACCGCCGGTTTGCCCGCGGTTTGGTTGAGTTTATCCGCGTTATCCTGCCCGAAAGCGCCATCATCTGCTTTTCCATATTTTTTATCGCTTATGCTCACGACCTGATAGTTGATGAGCCATTATGGAAGATCATATTGTGCTTCCCATTCTATTACCTGTTTTATATGGGTATACCGGCATTTTTGGTTACACTGGTATTAAAATGGTTGTTTATTGGCAGGTACAAAGCACAGCAAAAGCCCATGTGGAGCTGGGGCGTATGGAAAAGCGAAGCGGTTACTTCCACTTACGAGGCTTTGGCCATACCGTTTCTGTTAGATTATTTGCAAGGCACACCCTGGCTGCCGCCTTTAATGCGCCTGTTAGGCGTGAAGATAGGGAAGCGGGTTTGGATGAATACGACCGATATTACCGAATTCGACATGGTAACCATTTGCGACGATGCCGCGCTGAACCAGGATTGCGGCCCCCAAACGCATTTATTTGAAGACAGGGTAATGAAGATAGGCGCTGTAAAAATAGGGGCAAGGAGCAGCATAGGCGCGGGCACCATTATATTGTATGACAGCGAACTCGGTGATGATACCCGCATCGAGGCCTTATCATTAGTAATGAAGGGCGAACGCTTATCGCCGGGTACAGATTGGATAGGCAGCCCGGTTAAACCGGCTTAGTAGATGTGCAGATATGCGGATGTGCAGATATGCGGATTCATTTGCTCATCCGCACATCTGCATATCTGCACATCTGCGCTATGCTGTTTTGTTTCATGCGCGCGTGAAACAGATGAAACACATGAAACAGGATTTTGAGTTAACCTGTTGAAAATAAACCAACTATAAAAATTAGGTGAAACAGAATGAAACACGGTGTAACAACGTATTCGTCAGTATATTTATGCGTAAATTTTAGTTAATTTTCTTATAATCAGATAATTGCAAATTGGCCAATTTTAATGGGATGTAACAAGCTTTTTGTAACACATAACCTTATACAATTTGCATATCCCTGCCTGCGGCAGGCAGGCGCACATTTGCGCATCAGAGGTATGATATCCCCTTATAATCAATATGCCCGTAAAACAGGGGTTCAAAACCTTCTTCGGCCAGTTCACAGCTTACTATCAGGGAGGTGAATTCAGCATCGCCAAAAATGTTGGCTATGGCGGTATCTGCGGCATCGCGGCCGGTGGCTATTTTAACCAACCCGTTTAGCGGCACAAGCTTTGTAGCATCAAACAATATCCATTCGCCGCCCAGGTAAGCCTCAAAGCAGGCATGAAAATCTCCCGGTTTCAGCAGGTAGGAATAACCTGTAAAATAGCGCGCCGGTATGGTTAAAGCCCGGCATAAGGCAATACCCAGGTGCGCAAAATCGCGGCATACACCGGCCTGCTCGGTAACCGTATCAAATGCCGAAGTTTGCGCGTTGGTTGAACCGCTCAGGTATTGTACGTTGCGGTATATCCAGTCGGTAAGGGCAATAACTTTGGTAAACGGGTTTACAATTTGCCCAAACATATTATTGGCCAGCCTGTATAATTTGTCCGACTGGCAATAGCGGCTTGGGTATAGGTAAGGCATTATGGCAGGATCAAATTGCGCCACCGGAATTTCTTCGTGGTTCTCGTAATCTACCGTTTTATAAAAATTATCAACGGTCGCCTTGTAGGTTACCTTAAAAGTACCGGGCTTATCGATCTCGAACCTCACCAGGCGGTTCTCGCTGTTGGCTGATAGCAGCTCTTCGGTTTTTATATACGGATCGATGGTAAAAGTTTCGCTTATTACCGTTTGATGCTGTGTTCTTAAAGCGTTGATGTTTAAAATCAAGGTACTCTCCGATCTCACTGTATATTCCATCTCGGTGAATACATTGAATTTCATAGTTATAATTTTATAGTAGTTTATCAAATGTAGCATCCATCCAATCTTCGGATATATGCTCTAACGCGGCCTTTAACTCTTCGGCCCATTGTATCGAAATATTTTCAAGGTCCTTTTTCTCGTACCGGTTCTCAACAATATTAAAACTGTCTTTTTTGTATACGGCAACATCAATCGGGAAGTCAACATTATTTGAGCTTACCCTTGTTGAGTCGAACGAAAGAAACCCTACTTTCAACGCCAGCCTTAAGCTTGAATTTTCGTTCAAGGTACGGTTAAGTATGGGTTTTCCATGCCCCGAATTGCCAATAATTATAAAAGGCGCGCCCTGCCCCAATTCTACCCAGTTTCCTTCGGGATACAACAAAAACAGCTTATGTTCATGATCATCCTTCAACTGTCCGCCTATTATGGAATGCAGGTCGAAACTGAAACCGGCTTTTTCTAACGATTCCTTATCCTCCCTAACTACCCGTTTAATTTGCTCGCCAAAAGCGTTTACCGCTTTATACAATTTATTAAATTCTGTTGTCTCCAGCAGTTCAGTAAAATAAACAATGGCCTTATCCCTTGTGGAGCGCAGGCCGCTTGTCATAATAAAAAGCGAAAATCCGTCTTTTTGTTCTATCGAGATCTTCTTTTTAACCGTTGTATCTGTTCCTGATGTAATACGTGTATCAGCAATTGCGAGCAGGCCTTCTTTAACCTTTATTCCCAGGCAGTAAGTCATATATGTAATTCAGAATATAGTTGAGTTTATTGATTGGCAAAGTAATAAATAAAGGATGTTAACTCATAATATTATAAAAAAATGTTAAGCATAAGGTAAAAGCTTAAAGCAGAAAGATACAAGCTTTTTTTTCTATCCTGTTTTAGCTTTTTGCTTTCAACTTTTTGTTAATTTAGCATCAGCCATTATTTGCAGTTTACCCAATATGGCCGGTTTACCTGGATGAGGCTATTTTTTAACCTAAGCATTTTAATCGCAATGTTGTTATTCAGCACGGAACTTTATGCGCAGCGTAATAAAAATATCCCGCTCACAAAGATCTACCCCGATACTTCAGTTAAACAAATACAAAAAGATACTATCATAATATCAAAAAAAGGAAGGCCGCAAACAGACCTTGCAGATATAGTAGGCAAACTTTTTAATAAAAAAACCATTTCGGAAGAAGATTCGGTTGTAATGAAACCCGAGGTGTCTATAGTCCCGGCTATTGGTTATACCCTGGTATCACGCCTGGCAGGTGTATTATCAGGAAATGTAGCTTTTCGCACCGGCCCCCAATCGCGCGTGTCGGCTATTGTTGCCAGCATATCTTATACGCAGAACAAACAGTTTACTGTACCCTTACAAACCAGCATCTGGACAAAAAATAATACGTATAATTTTATAGGTGATTACCGCTATTATCAATACCCGCAAAGTACCTTTGGGCTGGGCAGCAATTCAACTGTAAATAATAAGGAACCGATGGATTATTCTTTTATCAGGTTTTATGAAACGGCCTTAGGTCATGTCAGCGGTAATTTTTACGCAGGTATAGGCTATATGCTCGATAGCCATTTTGATATAACAGATAAAGGCAATATCAGCGGTGCCCGGTCTGATTATGCCGCGTATGGTAAAAGCTCACACGATATAGCGTCGGGATTTACCGTAAGCGGGCAATATGATTCAAGGGATAATGCCATAAATCCGGCAAAGGGGGGCTATGCTTCCATACAGTATAGAAGCAGCGTTACGGTTTTGGGCAGTACCAGCAACTGGCATTCGCTTATAATTGATATGCGCAAGTATTTCAGGTTTCCTGAAAACTCTGATAACGTTATCGCCCTGTGGAGTTATAATTGGGTAATATTAAGCGGCAGTCCATCCTATCTCGATCTGCCCAGTATATCATGGGATGCAAATTCAGCAACGGGCAGGGGCTATATACAAGGCAGGTTCAGGGGGGCGCAAATGGTATATGCTGAAGTGGAGTACCGCTACCGTATAACCGCCAATGGCTTAATAGGCGGTGTTGTTTTTGGCAATGCCGAATCATTTTCGGCGCAGCAGGGAACCCGCCTGCAGGTTATACAACCCGCTATAGGGCCCGGTTTACGTATAAAATTGAACAAAGTATCAAAAACAAATATTACTATTGACTATGGTTTTGGCAGCCAGGGATCAAACGGGTTATTTATTGGTATAGGTGAAGCATTTTAAACAATAATTTATTTTATTTAAATTTTGAAGCAACATTAAGGTACAATCTAAGCGTAATAGTGATGTATTCAGTATATTCGCCTGTCACAAAATATTAATATAATGAGGGTTTATTTTTTTAGCAGAATTAATCTTTCCAACCGGCACACTTTCGGAAGTTACAGCACGCTCCTGAATTTGAAAACGGTAAGAAATATTAGTTTGATTTATTTCCTCATGAATTTAACAATAAGATTCATTGGCAAGTACACCAGCGTGCCTTTTAACAGTTTAGATAATATTGATGAAATTGACAGGGCAAACCTGCTTTCCACCATAATTACCCCATTCTTTTATTTTGGCAGCATACTGCTTATAAAGTATTTTGAGCGTAACCGCCTGGTTAGTATTATTGGCCGTGCATTAATACTCTTGTTTGCTCTCTTTGTAATAACCAACGGAATGAGGGTTACTTTTTTTGTTATGCACAACCCCCGCAATTCGTTGGTGATGTACCTGGCAGCGTTAATGCTTGTAGGCGTGTTTTTTACTTTTGAGTTTTACGAGACGCTGTTTGTTATATTTATAGCAGCAACTACTTTTATGCTGATATTGCCCTATTATCAGCATAGCCTCGGCGAGCAACTGTTAAACGACATCGTTTCGTTTGTGTTGCTCGTTATGTTTTTTTGTATTTCGCGGTTTATATTCTCTTACCGTGCCGATAATTATTTAAAACTGAAGGCCATTGAAGAAAAAAACCTGCAGATTGAAACTGCCAGCCAGCTAAAAAATGAGATACTGGGCATTGTGGCCCATGACCTGCGAAACCCTTTGGCCGCTATTAAAACAATAGCTATGATGATGGAAGAAGATGTTACTATGGATGCAGACAACCTTGATAGCCTGCAAATGATAAAAACATCATGCGATAAAGCAACATCAATAATTAACGACCTGATAGAAACCGCCCAAAACGATAAGGATAACGAATTTGATATTGAAGAAGTTGAATTGAACCAGTATTTGTTAAAAATTGTTGATGAATGGGTTAAGAATAAGAAAGGGCAGGCTAATATATTATTCTACGGCACCGATCAGCCAATTTATACGCATATTAACCTTGAAAAAATGCAACGCGTTTTGGATAACCTGATCAGTAACGCGATCAAATTTTCGGGCGAGAACGATCATGTAGAAATTATATTGAGAGAAGTTGAGGGGTTGATATTTATTGATGTAAAGGATTTTGGTATGGGCATTCCTGAAAAGTTATTGCCTTATATCTTTGACCGGTTTTCGAGAGCGAGCCGCCGGGGTATCCGCGGCGAAGAATCGATAGGGCTGGGATTAAGTATTGTACGGCAAATAGTAAGAAAACATGGCGGCGAAATTGAGGTGCATAGTACAGAGGCACAAGGCACCACCTTTACTATAAATATGACCCCCGTAAAACATAGTAACAATATTAGCCTTATAAAGTAATTACCGGAAAAGATTCTTTAACTATTCTAAAAAGATAGGGCATGGAAAGTGAACAACTATGCGAACATATAAGCAAAATAACCAAATTGGTTAAACCTGCTGAATATGTATGTGAAGAATGTATAAAAACCGGCGATGACTGGATGCATTTACGCACTTGCCAAACCTGCGGAGTTACCTTATGCTGCGACAACTCGCCGAACATGCACATGACCAAACATTACCATAAAACCGGCCATCCCGTTGTAATATCAGCTGAACCGGGGGAAAACTGGTTATGGTGCTATAAGGATGAGATTTTTGCGGAGTATTAAAATTGTCTGAACCATGATTTGTAGGATTAAAAGATTTTAGGATTATTTGCAATCGTGTTAATCCTAAAATCCTACAAATCATGGTTCAGACAGTTAGCTTTAATTTCCCGGCTCGTCGCTGGGGGTGCCTACAATTTTGTAGGCTTTGGCATTGTTGTTATCACGGGTTTCCTGGTAGTAATAATCATCAGGCGATACAAAGTATTGCTCACCATTAATTTTTATTTTACGGGTATCGGCTGGCAAAGAATAAAATATGTCGCCTATTTCGGGAGCGGCTACAGCGGGGCTGTTGTTATTTCCGTTCCCGTTATTAATAACAGGGCTGTTGTTATTCCCGTTCCCATTATTAATAACACCGTTACCCTGATCGGTATTGGTATCTAATTGGCCATCTTTACCTGCAACCTGGTATACAACCGAACCATCGTCACGGGTAACAGGCAGGTAATAAACACCATTTAGCTCATAATATTGCTGGCCATTTATGTTAATTGGCTGGGCCTTTGCAGGCAAAGCATTTATAGCAGCGCCAACAGGGGGTTCAACTACAGTATACTGATCATTATTATACTGATAAAAATAACCATCGCTGAAATAGAACTGAGCATCGCCCCAAAAGAATGGATAGTAGCCAAAAGGTAAAAACCCTAAACCGAAGCCAAGCCGTGGATAATACAAACTGCTATAAAAGCCGCGGTTGTAATGGTATCCGCCATATCTTGACCACGGGCCATAACCGTATCCGCGGCCATAAGTACCACCGCGGTAAAAACCGCCGCGTGCTACGGCTAAATTACGGCCGTTGGTTACACCAGCCCCCCTGTAAGTGCTAAGAGCACGGGTATTGCCGGTTACACCAGCCCCCCTATAAGTGCTTAAGTTACGGGTGTTGCCGGTTACAGTACCTCCCCTGTAAGTACTAAAATTACGGGTATTGCCGGTTACGCCTGGGCGGGAATAACTGCTACTAACCCGGCCTGAAAAACCACTACCGTTTGAACGGCCTGAAAAACCGCCGCCCCCGCTATAGTGGCCACCGCCGCCACCACCGCTATAGTGAGAACCACCACCACCGCCGCCGGAACGACCGCCACCGCCGCCACTATTTCTATGTTGGGCATTAGCAGGTACAGTAAGGAACAGGCATAATAATCCGCTTAAGCCTGTTAATAACAAATATTGAGATATCCTTTTCATAATTTTTTAATTAAATAATTTAGGCAGCATTACTATACGCTGTTATTAGTAAGACTAATAAATCACAAACGGTTTAATGCTACATAAATATATAAACAAAAAACAGTCCAAATTTACAAGTGGTTGACAAAAAACACTTATTGGTCAGAATTTTGAAAAATAACTACGATTTATTGGGTTTCATACAAAGACTATTGCTTTAAATCAGTCGTGGTTGTAATGTAACAATTATAAGGGAATAACTTTATCAACCGAATTTTAATCCAATTCTAACCTTGTTATAATTTCACTTTAACAACGAGTGGCTAATTTCGCCGTCTATAATTACCGGATTTATTTAGTTATGTACAAATTTCAAAGACGTTCTTTTTTAACGTTAATACTTTCTTTGCTATGGGTTTACGGTTATTGCCAGGCAGATACTTTGAAAATGAGTTTACAGGATGCCGAAAAGCAATTCCTCGAAAAAAACTTTAGCCTGCTTGCGCAAAAATATAATGTTGAGGCCTCCAAAGCATTGATAGACCAGGCAAAACTATGGGATAATCCTGTACTAAGTACCGACCAGAATATTTATGATGGGATAAGCAAAAAATTATTTTACCATAATGCCGGGCAAAACCTCGGGCAGGTATTTGTACAATTAAACCAGGTATTTACCACCGCGGGCAAACGCGGCAAACAGGTACAGGTAGCAAAAGACAATGAAAAGGTACAGGAAGCTGCTTTTAACGACCTGATGCGTAACCTGCGTTATAACTTGCAGCTTGATTTTGGGCAACTGGCTAATTTAATAGCGCAGGGCAGGGTTTACCAGCTGGAAATTGCTTCGGCAACCAACCTGGTTAATGGCATACAAAAATCATTCGACGCCGGAAATACCTCTATGAAGGACTTGCTAAGGCTCAAGGCATTATTGTTCGGGTTACAAAATGATATGACCGAGAACAGCCGCCAGATCAACGACCTGCAAACAGAGTTAAAAACCTTACTGGTAACCGGCGAGATGGCTTATATTTTACCAATTGTTAATGAACAGCCTAACCAGGCTGTCGATTTAAGTATCCCCAACCTGATAGAGCAGGCTAAAACAAACCGCCCCGATTATCTTTCGAACCAGTACCAGCTAAACTCGGCAACACATAATTTGGATTACCAGAAAGCGTTGGCCTCGCCCGATGTTACCCTGGGTTTATCGTACGATAAAAACAGCAGTTACGCCCCTAACTATGTTGGTTTCCAGGTAGGCTTGCCATTGCCATTTTTTAACCGCAACCAGGGCAATATTGAATCGGCAAAATTTAACAGGATGAGCCAGGAAAACACGCTGAAGGATAATGAGGCCCATCTTAAAAATGATGTTGTCGCGGCAGTAAACCAGTATAAACTGAACCTTGAATTGGTTTCGGCACAGCAAACCGCTTTTAACGGCCAGTATGATAAACTGTTTAACAATATGCTTAAAAGTTTTCAGCAGCGGGATATAGGGTTGATAGAATTTGTAGATTTTTTTGATAGTTATAAAGACACCAAACTTAAAATACTGCAGCAGCAATACAATGTGCAAAAGGCAATTGCCGATCTGAACTTTGCTGTAGGCACAACAATAATAAAACCATAACTATAAATTATTGAATAAGATATATAATGAAAAGAGAAACGTTGTTGACCGGCCTCACCGCCCTGCTGCTGTTAGCTGCATGTAAACCAAAAACCCCGGATGCGGCAGAAAACAAGCAGGTATGTATTAGTGATACACTGGCCAAGATGATCACCATTGATACAGCTAAGATCACTACCATGAAGGATGAACTTAACCTTTCGGGCGAGGTATCAAGCGATGATAATAATGTGGTAAAGGTATTTCCGTTTGCCAGCGGGCAGGTTATATCGGTAAAGGTATCCCTAGGCGATAAGGTTACACAGGGGCAAACACTGGCCGTAATGCGCAGCGCCGATATTGCGGGTAACTATACCGATTTGTCTTCCACGCAATCAGATGTGGCGGTAGCCAAACGGCAGTTAGACCAGGCAACTAACCTGTATAAAAATGGCATATCAAGCGAGCGCGACCTTACAGAAGCACAGGAGAATTATAACAAAGCATTGGCGGCAAACCGAAAAGTTAAGGCACAGCTTTCTATAAACGGCGGCGGCAATACCAGCGAAAATGGTATGCTGGTTATAAAAGCGCCGCAAAGCGGGTATGTTATTGAAAAAAACATTACATCGGGCAGTTTTATAAGGCAGGATAACAGCGGCAGCATGTTCACAATCTCCAACATGAAGGATGTTTGGATATGGGCCAACGTATTTGAATCAGACATTAGTAAGGTTAAAACGGGTTACAGCGCCAAAGTAACTACCATAGCCTACCCGGGTAAAGTTTTTACAGGTAAAGTGAACGAGATCAGTTCTGTTTTGGACCCGGATAATAAGGTGATGAAGATCAAGATCGCCCTGCCTAATCCCGATATGCTGCTCAAGCCGCAAATGTTTACCAATGTGGTTATTACAAATAATGAAAACCAGCAGTCGGTTTTTATTCCGGCTAAAGCTATTGTTTTTGGTAACAGCAAAAACTATGTGGTAGTGTATAATAGCAGATGCGATCTATCGGTACGTGAAGTAAGCGTAATTAAAACGGTTGACAACGTGACTTATATAGCCTCGGGTTTAAAACCGGGTGAAAAAATAATATCAAAGAACCAGTTAATGCTTTATGAAGCCCTGATAGGCGATTAGTGAGTGGATAGTGGTGAGTAGTGAATTTTTAACAGATTCATTCACCACTAACTACTCACCACTAACTACTCACTACAGAAAATGAATAAATTCATTAAAAATATAATTTACTTTTCACTAAGGCACCGTTATTTTGTGTTCTTCATGACCGCTATTTTGGTGGTGATAGGAGTGTGGAGTTACAGCAATACACCTATTGAAACCTTTCCTGACGTAACCAATACACAGATCATTATTATTGCCCAATGGCCCGGAAGAAGCGCGGAAGAGGTAGAAAAATTTATAACCATTCCTATTGAAACGGTATTAAACTCGGTTCAAAAAAAATCAAACCTGCGTACTACTTCGGCATTCGGGCTATCCTATACCCGCATTATTTTTGATGATGATGTGGACGATGCCTTTGCCCGCCAGCAGGTATTGAGCAGGCTGGTAAATGCTGACCTCCCCGACGGGGTGAAGCCCGAAATTGAACCCCCGTATGGCCCAACGGGCGAAATTTATCGGTACACCTTAAAAAGTAAGACAACATCGCTGCGGGAACTTACCGCCATACAGGATTGGGTGCTTGACCGCCAGTTTAAATCGGTACCCGGAGTTGCTGATGTAAATAGCTTTGGCGGTGAAGAAAAAGCGTACGAGGTAAGCGTTAACCCCGCGTTACTGCAAAAATACGGCCTCACATCGCTCGACGTTTATAACGCCATTAACCGGAGCAATATTAATGTTGGGGGTGACGCTATAGAAAAGAATGACCAGGCTTACGTGGTGCGGGGTATTGGGCTCATTAACAATATTGATGAGATGCAAAATATCATCGTTAAAAACGTGAATAACGTACCTATACTAACCAAAGATGTTGCAGAAATAAAAGAGGCGGGTTTGCCGCGCCTGGGGCAGGTGAGCAGGGACGATGAGAAAGATGTGCTGGAGGGTATTGTTGTAATGCGAAAGGGTGAAAATCCGGCTGATGTACTTAATGGCGTAAGGGCCAAAGTAAAAGACTTGAATGATAATATACTGCCCAAAGGGGTAAAAATAGATACCTTTTACGACCGTACCAACCTGATGGATTATTGTACGGAAACTGTAATTCATAATTTACTGGAAGGTATTGTGCTGGTTACAGTTATTGTGTTCCTGTTTATGGCCGATTGGCGCACTACGCTTACGGTAGCTATAATTATCCCGTTATCGCTGCTATTCGCTTTTATATGTATGCGCATTAAGGGTATGAGCGCCAACCTGCTATCAATGGGCGCGGTTGATTTTGGTATAATTATAGACGGTGCTGTGGTGATGGTAGAGGGGCTTTATGTGGCGCTTGACCATAAAGCCAAAGAAGCAGGAATGGAAAAATTTAATAAACTGGCTAAACTGGGCTTGTTTAAAAACGTTGGGACCGAAATGGGCAAAGCCATATTTTTCTCTAAACTGATAATTATAACTTGTTTAATACCCATTTTCGCTTTCCAAAAGGTAGAGGGTAAAATGTTTTCGCCGCTGGCCTATACACTGGGCTTTGCTTTACTGGGCGCGTTAATATTTACGTTAACGCTGGTACCTGCTTTATCGAGCATCCTGCTTAATAAAAATGTAAAAGAAAAGCATAACCCGGTAGTAAGTTTTTTTGAGAATGGCATTCGCAGGATGTTTGGTTATACGTATAAACATCCTAAAACCAGTATAAGCGTGGCTGTACTTATTATGACTGTTACTTTCTTTTCGGCCCGGTTTTTAGGGACAGAGTTTTTACCCGAGTTAAATGAAGGCGCCCTATGGGTGGAAGCCGAACTACCTATGAGCGTTTCATTACCCGAAGCGGAAAGCATTAACCAAAAAATGGTGCAGATACTGCGAAGATTTCCCGAGGTAAAACAAACACTGGCCCAGGTGGGGCGCACGAATGACGGCACCGACCCCAAAGGTTTTTTTGATGTGCAGATACAGGTTGACCTGAAAGATAAAAAGGAATGGCCCAAAGGTGTGTCAGAAGATGATATCATTAGCGATATGGATGTGCAGTTAAAAAAAATACCGGGAGCGGTATTCAATTATTCGCAGCCCATACGTGATAATGTGGAAGAGGCCGTTGCAGGGGTAAACGCCTCGCTCGCGGTAAATATATTTGGCCCTGATTTTAATACGCTTGATGAGAAAGCCGACGAAGTATTAAAAGTTTTAAAAACGGTAAAAGGGATTGATGACCTGGGTGTTTTACGCAACCTCGGTCAGCCCGAGTTCAGGATCGAACTCGATCAGCGTAAAATGGCGCTTTACGGCGTATCAACAGCCGATGCCAACGCGGTAATTGAAATGGCTATTGGCGGTAAGGCGGCAACCGAATTGTATGAGGGCGAACGCCGGTTCGATATCCGCGTAAGGTATCAGAAACAATTTCGCGATACACAGGATAAGATAGAGAACCTGATGGTGCCAACGCTAAGCGGTTCGAAAATAGCGATCAAAGAAATTGCCGATATAAAAATATTAACCGGCCCCGCGTTTATTTACCGCGACAATAATACGCGCCATATAGCCGTAAAATTCTCCAACAGGGGCCGCGACCTGGGCAGCACCATAGCCGAGGCGCAGCAAAAAGTAAATAAGCTGGTTAAACTCGACCAGGGTTATTCTACACAATGGGTAGGTGAGTTTGAGAACCAGACGCGCGCATCAAAAACACTGTCGCACGTGGTGCCCATTTGTTTGCTGGTTATCTTTTTGATCCTGTTCATCACATTCGGGAATGTTAAAGATGCTTCACTGGTGATCATGAATGTGCCTTTTGCCCTGATCGGGGGTATACTGGCCCTTTATATTACAGGTATTAACTTTAGTATTTCGGCAGGCATTGGGTTTATCGCGTTGTTTGGGGTTTGTATACAGAACGGTGTTATCCTGATCTCTGTTTTCCGCAAAAACCTGCAGGAAGGTATCCCGTTGGACAAGGCTATATTAGACGGTGTACTGTCGCGTGTACGCCCGGTGATCATGACGGCTCTAATGGCGGCCCTCGGTTTAATGCCGGCAGCTATATCAACCGGTATAGGTTCTGAAACCCAAAAGCCGCTGGCGGTGGTGGTTATTGGCGGGCTGGTTACTTCAACCATCCTCACTTTATTGATATTGCCGGTTATTTACGCGCTGGTGCACCAGTTGATACATAAACGGGAAAACAGGAGGCTATTGAAAAAGATAGGGGCGGTGAGGGGATAAAATAAAAATTCTACTCAGTGCACTTTGTGTAAACCTTTGCGCCCTCTGCGGTTAATTTTACCACAGAGGGCACTGAGAAAGTCACGGAGATCACAAAGGAGTAAAATAATACAACCTCTTTTAACTTAAATATTTTGCCAACTACTCCGCGTTTGATTCAGGAATGGTAAACCAAAAGGTTGATCCTTTGCCCGGGGTACTTTCAATATCTATCTGGCCCTCATGCCGCCTCACGATCTCTGCCGAAATATACAGGCCCAGGCCCAGGCCCGAATATCTTTGCGAGCTATCATCAACCCGGTAAAATCTGTCGAACAGGAACTGCAATTTATCCTGGGGTATGCCAATGCCAAAATCGGTAATGGCCACCTTTACTGCATGGTCTGATTCTGTAACTTTAACAACAACTTTGTCGGCCCCCGGAGAATATTTAATGGCATTGGTGATAAGGTTTATCATTACCTGTTCTATGCGGTTCCTGTCGGCATAAACGCCAATATTGGTATCGCCTTCAATGATCAGGTGGTGCTGGTCAGACTGTGCATGCATATCATCGCAACATTCTTTTAATAATTCACCCAATATAAAATGGGTTTTCTTTAATTCCAGTTTGCCGGCCTGTATCTTGGTAACTTCCAACAGGTCCTTTATCAGTTCAATTAATTTATCAACCTGTTTAATGCCCTTCTGTACAAAAGAATGGGCCAGTTTCATTTCTTCCTTTTTCGAGGTAATCCGCTCTATCATTTGCAGCGCCGCTTTAAGGCTGGTAATAGGGGTTTTTAATTCATGGCTGGCAATGCTTATAAATTCATCTTTTTTATTCAGCAGGTCGCGGGTAGCTTCGTCTATCAGTTTTTGAACGGTAATGTCCAGCAATGTCCCTATAAAGCGGATGGCGGCGCCTTTTTCATTAAAATAAGCCCGGCCCTTAGCCTTCAGCCATTTAATTTTATTATGGACAGGTACGGTACGGAACTCCAGGTCAAACTCGCCCGAATTTTTATCACTTAGTGTAACACGAATGCTATTTTTAACCCGTATCCGGTCATCCGGATGGATCAATTCTAAAAAAGCCGCCATATCAATATGGCCCGATTGCGATAAGCCGAATATTTCTTTACAGCGTTTGTCCCATATTAACTCTTTGGTTTGCGGGTCATAATCCCACGTGCCTAACCCTGCCGAATCAACTGCGAATTTCAGCCGTTCCTTGCTTTCCATTAATAAACGTTCTGCCTCGGCTAATCCTTCTTCAACCTTACGTTTATCAGTAATATCTTCTATGGCCAGCAAAATGAGTTTTTCGCTATTTATATTATCAATTTCGCGGGCGTTAATGCGGATGATCCTTTTGCCAATAAGGGGAAAGGTTGGCGTAATTTCAACATCAGCCAACTCCTTTTTTGCAGGAAGCACTTTCTCTAATAATTCCCGTAGCTCGGGGATATCCCATTGATGGTTGGCTAATTCATATATATAATGTCCTTCGGTTTCTTTTTCGGTAATATTAAATTTCTCATGAAACCCTCCCGTGGCGCGTTTTATCCGCATGTCCTTGTCGAGGATAATTAGCGAATCACGGATGGTATTTACAATGCCCTCTGCGTATAGCCGGGTATTATTTAACTGTTCATTCCTGTCCAGTAATTCCTTATTCACTATGATGATCTCTTCGTTGGTGCTTTGCAATTCTTCTTTAGAGGTTTCCAACTCTTCGTTCAGGCTTTGCAGTTCTTCACTGCCTGATAGCAGTTCTTCGTTTGCGCTTTGCAGTTCCTCGTTGGCTGTTTCCTGCTCTTCTGATATCACGCGCATATCGGCCCTCGTCTGCATAAGTTCTCTTTCTAACTGCTCTATACGCAATTCAGAGGCATTATAGTTCATATCTTCCGTTGCCTGGCCCGTATCAAACATCCCGGTTTGAATACCGGTTGATGATGCGGGCTGAAAAACAACCAGGTAATGCGGTTCGGCTGCTTCGGGAAGCCTGACAACCTGTATATTAACAAAATGCTGCAGGTCGTTCAGCTTAAAAAAAACAGCAAACTTACGTACCGCGAGATCTGTTTTTTTAGCCATGTGCAGCATATTACGCAATTCGAACCCCAGGCCCTCGCGTGCCATTTTTAATATATTGTAACTGGGTTTCCCCGCCGGGGGAGTAAGCCATGCTTCTGTAGACCCGCGGAACTGAACGATATCAAATTTATCATTAACCAGTACGCTGGCCGGCATAAAATTGGCAAGCATGGCCTCGTCGGCCACTTTAAAAATATCCTTGTTCTCGCTTTCCTTTTGAACGCTTTTATCAATTTCCCTGAACGTTTTTTCCCTGCCGGGAGAATTCACGGTCATAAACCGGCCTAACGGGCCTTTCCTGCTGTATATCTTTTCAGTAGAATTATAAGATTTAAAAATATCGGTATTGTTCCCAATGGTCTCTGATTTGCCCAGCACCAAATAACCGTCTTCATTTAATGAATAATGAAAAGTGGTTAATGCCCTTTTTTGTAAAACGGGTTCAAGGTATATCAGCACATTCCGGCAGCTAACCAGGTCGATCTTGGAAAAAGGAGGGTCCTTCAGCAAATTATGGTGCGCGAATACGCACATATCACGAATAATTTTGTTTACCTGGTAATTACCGTCCATTTTGGTAAAAAACTGTTGCAGCCTTGATGAAGATAGTCCATTCAATTCTGTCTGGCTGTAAATTCCTGTGCGAGCCTTGGCAATAGCTATTTCAGAAATATCAGTAGCGAATATCTGTATCTTCATAGCAGCGGCTTTATCTCCCAATTGCTCCTGCAGGCATATCGCTATGGAGTAGGCTTCTTCGCCCGTAGCGCATCCGGCTATCCATATCCTTAATGGTTCATTGATGGTTTTTTTGCTAACCAATATAGGAAATATCGAACTGCATAAAACCTCAAAGCTTTGCGTGTCGCGAAAAAAATTAGTGACCGATATCAGCATATCATTATATAAGGCATCCTGCTCGTTCTTGTTCTCACGCAGATAATTCAGGTAATTAACCGGCTTTTCTATTTTATTAAGCGCCATGCGCCTTATGATGCGGCGCTTTAAGGTGCTTTGTTTATAATAGGTAAAATCAACGCCCCTGCGCACACGCAATACAGTAAGTATTTGTTTAAAAGTTTCGTTATCCTGCTGCGGCATAGTATCAGCTATTTCTTTGGAGGAATAATCGGTATGAAAAGCATGATTAATAGCAACAAGATGTTCGGCGATCTTTGCAGGAGATAAAACAAAATCAACCGCCCCGCCTTTAACAGCGCTTTTGGGCATACTGTCAAACGCGGCCGAACCTTCATCCTGCGCGAAGGTTAAGCCCCCGTATGATTTAATAACCTGCAGGCCAACCGTACCATCGCTTAAAGCGCCCGATAATACGACCCCTATGGCATAACTTTGATGCACCACCCCTAACGAGGAAAAGAAAAGATCAATGGTATTGCCCTTTTTGTTTTTTTCGTCTAATGGCGCCAGTTTGAGTACACCATCAGTAGCGGTCACTATTTTATTTTCAGGTATAATGTATAAATTATCCGGATCAAGGTGTATATTATTGGTAATTTGATGAACGGGGAAAGGGGCTACCTTTTGAAGTATCTCGGGCAAAATACTCTCATGTTTAGGGCTTAAATGCTGGATAAAAACAAACGCCATGCCGGGTTTGGCAGGCAGCGCCTTTAAAAAAGACCGTACTGCATCCAGCCCGCCTGCGGAGGCGCCAATGCCCACTACGGGAAATTGAAATTTTGAAGCGTCCTCTTGGCTCGCTTTATCCATTAGAGCGGGTGATAAAATCTTGTGTGTTTTTAGATACAACTATTAATTAACAGAACTGTTTCAATTGTTTTTTAAATGTATAATTAATAAAGCAATATCGCCCCTAAAAAAACAAAAAAGCGGATGACAGGGCCGGTCATCCGCTTTTTATGCAGAATAAGTATGTTTATTTCTTTTTTGGGGGCATAGGCACACCTAACTGGTATAAAAAGGTAGCTTCTGATTGAATATCACTATGCGAAGTTATTTTTCCGGCTTTATTGAATGTGTAAATATCAACATCCGGTACTTTGAATGATTTTCCTGTTGCTTTCATCTTCATATATTCTTTTTTAAAAGTCCCGGTCCAAATGCCACTTATCATTACGGTATCGCCTTCGGCCACAGCGTGAATTTTATCGCCCTTAAAATCAGGGAATGCAGCAAAAAACTCTTTGGTTTCAATTTTCAGGGAATCCTGATTTTTTTTTGGCTTACTTGTTCCGTCCCCATATTCCACAAAATCCGATGAATAATCTTTAAACGCTGCCGCTACATCACCTTTACTAAAAGCAATTTCTGAATTTAAAGCGGTTTGTTTATTTTTTGCCGTCATCATCGCCGCACTATCGGCTGCTGATGAAGTTGTTGCAGATTTGTTGTTACAGGCAGAAAGGAAAAGCGCGGCAATAGCCACACCGAAGATCAGTTTTTTCATGTTGTTGTGGGTTAAGTTTTTTATAAAACTAAATAATAAAGTTTTAATATACAACAGCTTAAGTTTTTACACTTCTTTAAAAACGGATATGGGGCTTGTTTTTATACTCAGCAAAAAGGATTTGCCTACACTTATTTTTATGCTTTTATCCTGCAGCATTGCTTTTATAGCATCGTCGGTTTTGAGTGCCTCAAAGAGATCGCGCGCTACTGCCGAGCCGCTGATGTTATTGGTCACCTTGCCGTTCTCCATCGTAATATTAAACGTGTAACCTGATTTTCCGCGGTCGCCTGCCGATTCAAAATCAGTAATATTCAGTTTAAAACTTTGCTCTGCAGTAAGGCTTCTTTTCAGGTGCAGCCTGATAACGGGGATGTATCGCCTCCAGGTGGTTAAATATTTTCTCTCTTCCATGCGTGGGCGGTAAAGGTATCATTTAATGCTGATGAATTTGCCGAATGGGAGATTTATATGTTTAGAATTGTCTTGGGGGTTGTTTGACTTGCATTGCCCGGCCTAAAAATTAATATTGGGTCTTATGCACTTTTTAGTATTTTTAGTGATCAAATAAACCACCATAACTACCAAAATGATGAAATACCTGCTTTGCCTGCTATGTTATATTAGTTTGTATTTGAACACGGGATTTGCACAACAGCGCGATCGGGTATCGGGCAAGCAATTGTTTGCCCAAAATTGCGCCACCTGCCATAGCCTTGACAACGACGGGATGGGCCCGCGCCTCGGCGGCATAACCACCTTGCTGTCGCAAAAAACATTGATAACTTTTATCAGCGATCCTGCTAAAGTAATAGCCTCAGGCGAGGAGCGCGCAGTTAATTTGAGCAAAAGATATAAGCTGCTGATGCCTTCGTTCGCTCCATTGGGCGTAACCAAAATTAAAGCCATTGTAAACTATATAGCCACTGAAACCAAGCTGCACCAGTATAAAGCCTTAGCAGTTGAAAAATACGAGGGCCCTGCCGACGGGAGGCTTTTGCCTGCCATTAAAAAATCAGGATTGAAAGTTGATCTGAAAGACTTTATCCAACTGCCGCGGCCCAAAAAAAACCTGCCCGATAAAGGCATAGCTACGTTAAGGCCATTCCCCGGAGCCGACGGAACGCTATTTGTAGCCGACCAGCTGGGTGTTATTTACCGCATAAGCGGTGCCAAAGCCGATACATTTTTGAATATAACCAACTATGTAAAAACTTTCAAGGCCGAAGGTGGCCTAACCTGGGGCCTGGGCAGTTTTGCGTTTCATCCCGATTTTTTACATAACGGACTTTTTTACACCACAAATTCTGAATCGCATTCGGATAAACGCGCCGAAAACGTTTATATAGATTCGTTAAAATCTGACCTGCAATGGGTTTTAACCGAATGGAAAATGGATAATGTTAAGGATAAGGTATTCAAAGGTACCCGTCGCGAATTGCTGCGCATTAACGAACCCACCGCCGCGCACGGCGTAGCTGAAATTAATTTTATACCGGGTTTAAAAAAGGACGATAAAAATTACGGCCTTTTATACATGGGTATTGGCGATGGCGGGTCGAACAATATCAAGCACCCTGAATTTGCTGATAATAAACAATCGTTTTTAGGTTCAATTATCCGCATTGACCCGCTTGGACATAACAGCCCGAATGGTAATTATGGTATCCCGGCTGATAATCCTTTTGTTAAAGATACCAACCCGCTTACCCGCAAAGAGATATACGCGCTTGGTTTTCGTAACCCGCACCGTTTTGCCTGGGACATTACGCCGGCAGGTACCCGTATGTTTGTTTCGGATATTGGCGAATCGAATATTGAAGAGTTAGATATTGTTGAAAAAGGCGGTAACTATGGGTGGAGTACCCGCGAGGGCGATTTCGGTATCAATACCGTGCAGGACCTGAAAAAAGTTTACCCGCTTTCCGAAAGCGAGCTAAATAAATTTAAACGACCATTTGCCACCTACGACCACATGGACGGTAACTCCATAAGCGGCGGTTATGTGTACAAAGGGCCGATAACTGCTTTGCAAAACAAATACATTTTTGGCGATATTGTAAGAGGCAGGTTATTTTATGTTGACCTGGCCAATAACATGGCCGACCATGAGATACACGAGATAACAGTAATGTATAATGGTAAAGAAACTACCATTAACACCTTGTTCAACGCAAAACGGGCTAACCTGCGCTTTGGGTATGACCAATATACCAATACGCTTTATATCATGACCAAAGCCAACGGAATGATAAGGGTGATTAGTAATGCTTATTATTAGCAAGCCTTATCTTGCTGCGCCTAACCACTGCATGCCGGTAACACCGCTGATAGCATCGCCGACTTCATGCCCGGCGGCTGCTTTAAAATCGAGGCCCAGTAGTTTGGCAATAGTTTGAGCCAATTGCTTATGATAAGTGATCGCGCCTGATTTCATTTCGCCCAGGGAGGGGGTATCGGGGCCTAAAATGGCAAACCAGGTTTGTTCAGAATGCGGGGCTATAAATGGCCCGTGATCGCGCCAGTTTGCCAGGTTCGCGTCTCCACGGCCATGGTCGCAGGTAATAATTAGCGTAGTTTTATCTTTGTAAACGGGATTGCTTTGCAAGTATTCCCATAATTCTTGTATATAAGCGTCTTCCTGGTGGGCACGATCGAGGTAGAATTTATAGTAACCGGCATGTGCCATCTCGTCGGTTTCATCAAAAGCCAGGTACAGTACCCGCGGCTGGCATTGTTTTAAATACTCTTTTGCAAATTCAAAGGTTAAAAAATCTATGCGTGTAGAGTCTCCCAAATAATGGGGCGCTTTGCGCTGCATTTCGTCGAGATATTTTATACGGTCGTTCATGCCGGGCAGATTAAGGTCCATAAAGCCCGCATTTACCAGCAGGCCCGAACGCTTTACATTCAGTATCTGCGTAAACCTCTCCCACGAAGCAAATACAGCCACTTTGTTTTCAAATCCCTTTTGTTGATTAATATACTCTAATAAGTTTATGTTGGGGTTGCACACCGCGTTATTGCTGTTGATGCGCGGGTCGGGGAAACCGGTGAATAGTTCGTTGTAGCCGGGATAGGAGAGCGAGTACCGGTTGGCTACTTCGTCTCGGCTGCCCACGTCGCGGTTGCCATAAAGCTGCCCGTCCTGCACCACAGTCGACCATATAAACGGGAACAGCAGTTTTCTTCTGTCAGTTACCGAGGCAGCCCAGAACTGTTTTTGTACGGCGGGTTTATCGTCGGTAAATTTAGAGTTGATCAATGCTGAATCGGCGCCGCGGTAAAACTCCTGCCAGCGAAGGCCATCCAGCGTTACAATGATCACATTTTTGGTTTTTAGGGGTTGCGCGGCCAGTGGCGTGCAAAGGCCGGCGGCAAGCAATAACAGGATCAAATTTTTCATAGGGTAATGATTTAAACCTGCACAAAAGTACCGCCGCCATATTACCCCCGCATTTAGCGGAAATTAACTTAATGTATTGTGGAAAAATTAAGAATTGTTAATAACTTTTGAAATAGCGGGGATGGGATTACCGATTGATAAAATAAAAAAGCCGATAACCAAGGCTATCGGCTTGTGCACCCAAAGGTACAGTTTTCGAACCAATTTATCGCCGATTTGAAGCGGTTGGCTGATTTTGATAATTCACTTTAGGGCCTCTTGGTGACGTTTAAAACCTTCTATGGCCAAAATCTTTTGTTAAGTCCTCGCTAAAATTATTCAGCATACTTTTTCTTGAAATATTCATTGACCTCTTTAGCGTTGTTGAATTTTTGTTTAGCTATTAACTGATAAAAGGGTTTATATTTCATAAACATTTCATTGGAGATATAGTCTTCGGTCCAGGTACAATGTTTCATTTTATTTAACGGCTTAAGGTAAATCAACCCTTTTGCGACGTCACCATAGCAAACGGATGGATAAAATTCGAAGTATTCCGAATAACTATCCCTGATAAACTCGAAAGGAGAGTTTTTTACACTAAACCCCACGGCACCCGCAACTGATTTGTCTATAACGGTTTCAACAAGATGCTGCATAAGCGGTGGGTGAGTTTTATCCTCAACATCTGCATCCAGCGGCTGAAACAATTCAATCTGAAAGATATCGTCTTTATATTTTTGGCCTAATAACATTCCCATCCGCTCCTGCACAGCAACCACTTTATGATTTTGAATTATCGGGCGCCCCAGTTGCGGCATCGTATGTGCGAACCCAACCAGCACCACCCCTTTATCTCCCTTATTGATCATCTCCTGCTCAATATTGTTGGCCATAATACCCTCCCGGTTACCTGCGATCAACATTGCTTTTATTGCAGGGAAGATTCTGAACTTTTCTGTAAATGGTGCAGGTCCTTTTTTATCTCCGCCTATATTCAACAGGCCTATGTTAGGTCCTTCCCAATCACCATCCAAGCCTACCAAACGCATTTTTGGCGCATTCACAGGCAAGCTTTTATTTAATGCCCAAACCGTTTTCAGCACATCCCAGTACTCCTTATCGCCCCAACCCCGCCAGGGTTGGCTTCTTGCAATTTCCATAGCAAGCGTTTCATCGTATTGCCGGTTATTTACAAGCTTTTTTATTTTTTCATTCATGCAGGCTGGCATAACCTCCATCCCGATACATCTTACTCCTGATTTAAAATACAAATCAGGAATAACACTGTTAAAAAAAACCAGGTTGTCCTTTTGACTATGCATTTCTCCTAAAAGCGTAACCTTATGATGTGCCGCTATCCTGACAAGATAGTTTTCAGGGCTTTGACTGTTTTTCTTTATCCACGAGGTAAATAAGGTATCCTGTTTTATGTTGGAGACTTCCGTTAATTTTGATGCGGGCCTGTGCAAAAACGGCAGATCAAGGCGGCCC